>WNGF01007483.1_pt1 | contig 25715 bp, 21 predicted proteins | sample 5400641 | NCBI WGS metagenome assembly WNGF01 (sample SAMN13153371, study PRJNA577476) | soil metagenome | isolation source: 80 cm soil or saprolite under grassland replicate 2 | place: USA:California | collected 2016-06-15 | reverse complement strand
CACCCCGATCTTGGCGGTCGGGTAAAAGGCCAGCGTGATGCCCTTCAGGATCTCGCGCTGCGTCCCGGGCGCGATCTTTTTGAGGCCGTACATCGTGTAGATGAACTGCGGCGGCATGTAAGAACCGTATCAGCGCACAACCAGATACGCTTTCCCTCAACACCGCTGGGGAGGTCTGATGAGCGACGAGGGGCGCAATTTCCGTCTGTCCAAGGACGTCCTGCCGAGCGCGTACGAGCTCCGGTTCGAGCTTGAGTTCGACCGTTGGACCTCCACCGGCTGGGAGCGGATCACGCTCCGAACGTCGAAGCCCGCGCGCGAGATCGTGCTGCACGCGCTGGAGCTGGACATCCAGAAGGCGACGATCGACGGCCAGGTCGCGAAGGCGACCAGGTACAACGCAGAGTCGGAGACGGCCACGCTGCGGTTCGGACGCGAGATCCCCGCCGGCGAGCACAGCCTCGAGATCTCGTGGACGGGGAGCATCCGGGAATCGCTGCGCGGCCTGTACCGCTCGTTCCGCGGTGAAGAGCGCTACGCGGCGACGCAGTTCGAGGCCGCCGACGCGCGCCGAGCCTTTCCGTGCTTTGACGAGCCCGAGTTCAAGGCCTGTTTCACCGTCGAGCTGATCCACCCGGCGGGGAACGCCGCCATCGCGAACATGCCCGTTCTGTCCCAAGAACCGGTGGACGAGCGGCGCATGCGGACCACCTTCCGCGAGACACCGAAGATCTCCACCTACCTCGTCGCGTTCACCGTCGGCCCGTACGAGTTCACCGAGGTCGTGAAGACGCCGTCGGGGATCCCGGTCCGCGTCTGCCTCCCACCGGGGCTCGCGGCGCAGGGTACGTACGCGCGCGATGCGCACGTGCGCGCGGTCGAATGGCTGCAGGGGTACACCGCGCTCCCCTACCCGTACTACAAGGTCGACGCTATCGGGATCCCGGACTTCGAGGCCGGCGCGATGGAGAACCCGGGCGCGATCACCTACCGCACGCGGCTCCTCGCCGCGGACGAGCGCAACGCATCGATCCAGACGCTGAAGGGCGTGTTCAGCACCGCGGCTCACGAGCTCACGCACATGTGGTGGGGCGACCTCGTGACGATGCGGTGGTGGACGGATCTCTGGCTCAACGAATCGTTCGCGTCGTTCGTCGGCGAGAAGGCCACGGCCGCGCTCAATCCGGAGTGGCGCTACTGGCGTGACTTCGTGGCCGACAACACGAGCGCGTTCAACCTCGATGCGCTCTCCTCGACACACCCCATCTCGGTCGAGGCGAAGAGCGCCGAGGAGGCCTCACAGCGCTTCGACGCGATCTCGTACACCAAGGGCGCGGCGGTGCTCCGCATGATCGAGGGGTACCTCGGCGAGGAGGCGTTCCGCGAGGGCGTCCGCATCTATCTGAATAGGCACGCGGAGGCGAACGCATCGGCGGACGACTTCTGGCACGCGCTCGACGAATCGTCCGGACAGGACGTGACCGCCATCGCGAACGCGTGGATCAAGGAATCGGGTCACCCGATGGTGGACATCCGCGCTCGTGAAGCCGACGGCGGACTCGAGCTCGACCTGTCCCAGACGCGCTACTTCTCCGACACGGACGCCGCGCCGACGCGGCAGCGCTGGCCGATACCGCTCGTCATCAAGTACGGCACCGCGCAGGGCGTGCGCGAGCACCGCTCCGTGTTGAGCTCGGAGCGCGGGACCATCCAGCTCCCGGGTGCGCGTTGGTTCTTCCCCAACGCGGGCGGCCGCGGCTTCTACCGCTTCCGTTTCGCGAGTGCGTTCGAGGGCGACCGCCTCGACGCGGGAATCGAACATCTCGCGGCCGAGGAACGGCTCTCGCTCGTCGACGATCTCTGGGCGATCGCGCGCCACGGGAAGGCGACGCTCGCGATGTTCCTCGCGCGGCTCGAGACGATGCGCGGTGAAGAGGACCGCGCCGTCCTCGCCGCGATCGGCGACTCGCTCTCGTGGCTCGGCAACTACGCGGTGCGCGACGCGACGGAGCGTCCGTTCGCGCGCCTCGTCGACGACCTCTACCGCCCGATCCTCGAAGCCGCCGGATGGACCGCGCGCGACGAGGACGACACCGACGTGCGCGAGAAGCGCACGCGCGCGATCGGCATGCTGGGCTTCCACGCCCGCGCGAAGGACGTTCGCGACGAGGCGCAGCGCCGCGTGCGCGATCACCTCGAGGGCCGCGAACGGCTGCACCCCGACGTCGCGGGCACGGTCGTCGCCGTTGCCGGGACGGTCGGTGACAACGCGCTGTGGGACCGCTACGTCGCACGAATGCAGCAGGCGCAGGCGAGCGATGCACAGGAGGAGGCGCGCTTCCGCCAGGGACTCATCTTCTTCGAAGACCCCGAGCTGGCGCAGCGCACGGCCGAGGCGATCTTCTCGCCACTCATCCGCGTGCAGGACCGCGGCCTGATGCTCATCCCGATGATGCAGTCTCGTCGCACGCGCCTCGCGGCCTGGAACGCGGTCAAGGCGCACTGGGAGAGCGACATCGCCGGCACGGACATGGCGCCGCTCCTGAAGCAGGGCTACGTGACCGCCGTCAGTCAGCTCACGCAGCGCGGCCTCGCGGAGGCGGCGGCGGCGTTCCTCGAGGCGAAGCGGACGCCGGACATCCAGGAGACGGTCGCGCAGAGCCTCGAGCGGCTCCGGACCAACACCGCGGCGGCCGAGCGCCTTGCGGCCGAGCTCGATGACGCGCTGCGGGTCCCGACGCCGAGCTAGGTCGCCGGGGCGCGCGCCGGCCGCATGCGGACGTGTGGCAAGGCGCTCAGCCTCCGATGAAGCTCATCTCGATCTTCTTGAGGCCCGCGGTCTCTTCCGAGCGCAGCTCGGAGTAGCGGTCGTCGCGCGCGGTCCAGATCGCGGCGATCGAATCGGCGATCTGGGAGTCGGTCGCGTCACTGCGCACCAGGGCGCGAAGATCATGGCCCTGCGTCGCGAAGAGGCATGTGTATAGCGAGCCGTCGGCCGAAAGGCGCGCGCGCGTGCAGTCGGCGCAGAACGCCTGTGTGACCGAGGCGATGACACCGATCTCGCCGCTGCCGTCGCGGTAGCGCCAGCGCTCGGCGACCTCCCCCGGGTAGTTCTTCTCAACGGGTTCCAGCGGCAGCTCGCGATCGATCGTCGCGACGATCTCGCGCGCCGACACGACGTCGTCGAGCCGCCAGCCGTTCGACGAGCCAACGTCCATGTACTCGATGAACCGCAGGATCCGGCCCGTGCCGCGGAAGTGACGCGCCATCGGCAGGATGCTGTTCTCGTTGAGGCCGCGCTTCACGACCATGTTCACCTTGATCGGCGCAAGCCCTGCGGCCTGGGCCGCGTCCATGCCCTCGAGCACCCTCGCGACCGGGAAGTCGACGTCGTTCATGCTCTTGAAGACTTCGTCGTCGAGCGAGTCGAGGCTCACCGTCACGCGCTTCAGACCGGCATCGCGCAGGGCGCGCGCCTTTCCCGCGAGGAGCGAGCCGTTCGTGGTGAGGGTGAGGTCGAGATCGCTCACCATCGCGAGCATCTCGACGAGCCGCTCGATGTTGCGCCGGACGAGCGGCTCGCCACCCGTGAGCCGCACCTTCTGGACGCCCAGGCCGACGAAGACGCGCACGAGGCGCTCGATCTCCTCGAACGACAGGATCTCGCCGCGTGGAAGGAACTGGAAGTCCTTGCCGAAGACCTCCTTGGGCATGCAATACACGCAGCGGAAATTGCATCGATCCGTGACGCTGACGCGCAGGTCACGCAGCGGACGCTTGAAGGTGTCGAGCGGCTCCCCCATCACTGCAAAGTATGAGGCCCCGGATCGCTCCGGGGCCTCGTGTCGGCGTGGCCTAGCCACGTGGGATTACGGGATAAAACGGGCCTCCGCGCTGGCCAATACCGTGCTTCCCGCGGCCACGTTGACGAACCCGCGGAGGAAACGAACCGCTCCGGGTGACTCCGCTAGGGTCGCGGTGGCATCCGCGGTCCAACTGGTGCCGGACGCGCGGAGTGCGACAACATCCGTCGTCGCGATGCTGCCAAGGCTCGCCTTGGCGTACTCGTCGAGGTAGCGGTAACTCGTGCCACCCGTCGGCACGAAGAACGGATCGACGACCGTCTTCCATTGGCCCGCGTTCAGGTTGGTGGTCACATTTACCGTTTCGTTCGCGGTGGAGCCGACGCCCTGACCTCGCAGCACGCAGGCAGTCGGGCCGGCGGTGCAGTCGTAGACGAACAGGTCGAGGTCGGCGTTGGAACCGGGGAGTTGGAAGGTCTGGACCGTCAGCCGTGTGGTCCCGGCCGGCAGGTCGATGAAGCGGACCTGCTGCGGACCGCCAACGCTGAACGTAACGGGCGTCTGCTCGTACGCGCTCGTGAGCGACGAGCCGTTGATGCTGCCCGTGAAGGCTGCCCCGTTGTTCGTCGCCGTGAACGTCTTTGGTCCCTTGGTGGACGGAATAGTGACGCCCGTTTCGGTCCAGGAGGTCGGGTCGATCGTGACGCTGAAGGTCTCAAACGTAAGCGAGTACGTCGCCGGGGTAATGGCCGACGTGCGGGAAGTGTCCATCGTGACCTCCCACGCGCCTGCGGCCGGAGTTGACGCGGTCGGCGTGAAGATGCGCTGGACCGTGCAAGGACCGGTGCAGTAGGTCGTAGTCGTCGTGCTGTCGATCGAGAACCCGTACGGATGCTGCCGCAGCATGCGCATGCGGCCGCTGGTCACATTCGCTGTGACACGGATCATCGTCGTGCCCGGAGGTACGGCGAAGAAGTGCCGCGGCTTATTCGTGTCGGGACGGTCGGCCGAGCCAGTGACGATCTGCATGAAGTTGTTGCTGGTGTCGAGCGGCAGCGCCGCGACCACGGTGTTCATCGTCTGGTAGTCGATACCGACCGTGTTCGGGTCGTCGACGTTCAGGATCGCGCTGTGCAAACCCGCGGCGCCGGGCGTGATGGCCACCGCGAGAGTCGCGCTACCTCCCAGCGCGAGTGTCGACGGGCTGCTGAAGGTGCCGTCGTTGCCCACCCAAGCCAGGTTGTATGTGACGGTGCCGCCACCCTTGCGCGTAAACGTGTAGTTGCGCGTGTACGTGGGCCCGCCTGCGAGCACACCTTCACGATCGTGGATGCCGACGCCGACGTTCGGCGTTGCGAGCAAACCTGATAGACGCGTGCTCACGGGCACCGAGCTCGTGATCTCACTCGTCTTGATGTTCGTCTTTAGGAGGTTCCAAGCCGCGCTCACGTCGATCAGGCCGTCGCCCTGGTCGATCGCCTGGTAGTACGGCAGGAATCGCGCGCTGGACTTCATCGCTTGGCGCAGCTGCGCCGGCTGATGCTGAGCGCCAGCCTGCTTTGCCGCGCTGAGCAGCAGAGCCGCGGCTCCCGCCGCCTGCGGGGAAGCCATGCTCGTCCCGTTGAACATGTCGTATCCAGCCGGAAGCGGACCAACCAACGGGAAGTTTTGCTCCCACTCGGGAATGGATGAGACGGCGGAACCCGGTGCGACGATGTCGGGCTTAAAGCCGCCATCTTCGCGTGGACCGCGCGACGAGAAGACGAACATGCCGTCGGTCTTCGCCGCGTTCGCAGCGTAGTTCACGTCCCATGTGTCTTTATGGACGTAGGCCCCGACACTCATTACAAGGGTGGCGACCGAAGGATCACCGACCGTGTTGATGCCAGGACCGCTGTTGCCCGCCGAGATGAACATCTGCACATTCGACTGCTCGATGAGCCGGTTGTACAGAAGGGCGCGTGCGTTGTTGCCGTCGTTGAGCGTTGGCAGGCCGCCGATGCTCATGTTGATGACATCAACGTTCGCCTCTTTGGCTGCGTAGATCATCCCGTCGATCAGCGCGCGTGCGGTGCAGCTGTTGACGAACAGGCACACCCGTACCATGACGATCTGCGCGCCAGGTGCAGCTCCGTCGAACGCGCCGCCGAAGAACCCGTGGCCGGCGGCGATGCCGGAGACATGCGTCCCGTGCGCGCCGGAGACGATGCCGATGCTCACGAACTTGTTCTGGCCGTCCGTCTGGATCGTGAACGGCACGGTGTCGCGCAGCGGCGTTGCGGGGTTTTCGACACCGAACGTACCGATGTCGAAGTTCTGCTTGTACTCACGCATCGCGAGCTCGCCGGAGAAGCTCTTGTCGGCGTTGGCGTCCACCCAAACGGTGTCGTCCGAGGTGCGCCAGAGCACGGCGAACTTCTCGCCGCACACGCCGTTACGGTTGACATCCGGGCCACAGGCGACGTCGTACTCGGTGGCACCCGCGACTCTGAGCTCGGCCTCGCTGAAGACACCGAAGCGGTAAGCGCCGTCGGCGGCACCGGTGTAAGTGTTCGTGCCGACCGTGAAGCTCCCGCCCACGGCGCTGACCTGCTGGCTCATCGGGATCCATGACTTGTCCGACGCACCGTCGACGATCGGGCTCGTCGCGGTGACCCAGTCGATTACTTTTCGCGCTCCCGTCGTCGTTGTCTGCAGCGCCGGGTGAAAGAGATCGACGCCCGTGTCAAGGATTCCGATCACCGTGCCGCGACCGTCGTAGGTCGGGTTGGCGGCAACGAACTGCGGCGCGCCCGTGTCGCGTGTCGGCATGTAGGCGTTCTGCGGGGGCGTGCCGGGACCCGGAGGCGAGGCATCGGGGTCGTCGCGCAGCCTGGGCTCGAGCTGGATGAGCTCGTCGAGATCGACGACGTCCACGTCAGTAAGAGCCGAAGCCGCCTTGACGCTCTGGGTCGGCATGAGCGCCGAGACGTACCCGAGAGCGTTGTCCTTGCTCACGATCGTCCCACCAAGCGTCTCCAGGTCGCGAGCGACGGTGTCCCCGCGACTCGTTCTTGTGGCCGCCATGATCACGACGTTGGTGCGCCCCTCAGCGAGCGCCGCATCGAGAAGCTCGAGCGCATGCGCGCTGAGACGCGATGGCCCAGTCGCCGCCGGCGCGGCGGGGCTGGAGGCGGCCGCTGGCGCGGCCCACATGGGTAACGTACTCGCCACGAGAGCGAGAGAGATGACGGCGCTGAACAGACGCGCGAAACGCGCGCGCATGCGGTGTGCGGTCATGATTTGGGTCCCCTCCCTGTAATGCGGTCGGCCCGTCAGCCGGCCCGCGCGGAGTGTACGGGGAGGTGAGGCGAAAGTCAGCCGCGGTCGCGGGTTTAGTGGTGGCTAAACGCCAGGTGTGCTGACTAGTCGTGAACGCACGGCCGATTTGACGCTTGCATGCTGAGGGAAACCCCCATCGCGCTTCATCGAATGCACCAGGCCACCATCCACGGAGACATCAAACGTGCCGGACTCCCAGGGGATCAGCTCGATCGCTGACAGCTGGGCGCCGAATTCGTACATGAGCGCCTTGGTGAGGTCGAGGGCCTGAGGCTCGTAGCCGCATTCGGCGCAGTAGGTGATCTTGACCTTGACCGGCTTGCCGGTCACACGGCCACCTTGTTCACCAGCTCGCGCAGCTCACGCTGCACTTCTGCGTTGGCAAACGAGACCATCCCTTCGCGCATCTTCTGGAGCTCGGCCTGGAGCCGCGTGCGCACGTCCTCCGGTAGCTGATCGACCGGCGCATCGGGTGATCCGAATTCTGGATGCGCGTCAAAGATCTTCTTGCGCTCCTGCGCGCGTCGCTGGGTGACGGAGGCCGGCCGCTCGATCCAGTGACCAAGCTCGCGGAAGTTCTCATCGAAGAACACGAAGACCGGGATGGACTGGTACTTCCCCTGATTGAGCCAGCGCTCCATGAGGTCGAGGTTCTGGTCGCGGTAGAAGATCCGGACGTCGAGGGTGGGCACGTCTTTGGCTAGTCGGCCGAGGATGGGCAGATTGGCCACGACATCGCCGCACCAGTCCTCCGCCAAGGCGAGGACGCGCAGCGGCTTCGGCAGCGACTTGAATGTCCGTATCGTCTCGGGGTCGAGGGCGACCCGATTTTCGTTCTCAGCGAAGCGCTCCTGGTTGCGCGTCATCGCGGCTTTGAATGCCTCGTAGGTGATGCCCTTGTCCCAGCGCGCACGGTCGAGCGTCATGTCGTCCCTCCACGTCGGACTGTATCCATCTTCTCAAAACATCGATGGAGCGCGGTATGTTCCCGTTACGCGCCGGCCATACACTGCCAACGTGCCCACGACCACCGACCCGTCGGTCACGCCGCGCCGCGGCGGCCTCGCGTTCCGCCCCGCGACGCTCGACGACGCCGCCTTCGCGGCGGACGTCGCGACCGCGATGCGACCTGACGAGCCGGAGGACCCCGCGTCGTGGCGACACTGGTGGGCGACCGACGACCCCACCTGGACGCACGAGCGATTCATCGTGCTGCGCGACGAGACGCCGATCGGTTTTGGGCGGCACGGCCATGCGCCCTGGGATCAGATGAAGAAGCGGTATGGGCGCATCGGCTTCGAGCTCCTCCCCGCGGAGCGCACCGATGCGCAGCTGGGGACGGTTTTCGACGCGATGGAAGAGCGCGCGCAGGCCGCAGGCACGCGGATCTTCGCCTCGTACGCGCGCGAGGACGACGAATGGCTCGCGCGCTGGTTCGTCGACCGTGGATACCGCGAGGAACGGCGGAGCAAGGCATGGGAGCTCGACCTTGTCGCGCAGCGGCGAAAGATCGAGGAGATGGCCGCGGAGAGCCGCACCAAGATGCGCGCGGCGGGCATCACCATCCACACGATCGATCGCGATGACGACACCGAGAAGTTCCACAAGATCCACGAGATGAGCGAAGAGGCGGCGTCAGACGTTCCGACCACGATCCCGCACGTCCGCCAGGCGTTCGAGGTCTTCGTGCGCTGGTTCGACGCGCCGACGGTCCGGCTCGACCGGATGTGGATCGCACGCGAGGGCGACGACATCGTCGGCATCTCGGTGCTGTCGTATCCACCAACGCGCGGGAATGTCTGGACCGACTGGACGGGCACCGGACGTAAGGTCCGCGGCCGCGGCGTCGCGCGCGCGCTCAAGCTCGAGACGGTGATGCAAGCGATCGCGCTCGGCGTGAAGCGCGTGCGGACGGGGAACGACGGCGAGAACGCGCCGATCCTTCACCTGAACGCGCAGATGGGCTACACGCGCATCCCGGGCTGGATCCAGTTCCTCCGAGCGGTGGACTAAGCGCCGCGGCGGAGCGCCACGCGTGTGTCCTCCGCGAACGGACTGACCCCGAACCACCGCGGGAACGCTCGGACCATCTCGGGCTCGCCATCCAAGCGAAGCGAGCCGTCGCGCAGCGCGGCGCGCATCGAGACGCGGCCGGCGAACACGTTATGCAGGGTCCTTAGGTCGGTCGTCACCAACAGGGATGGCGCCCGCCCGGGATCCTCATCGCACGCCGTCGCCTCACCCCGGTCGATCAGCAACCACCGGCTTTCGCGGCGCGGCGCCGTGAAGTCGAAGCGCGCGACCTGGCGCCCGGAGGGCAGCAGCTCGGCGCGTAGGAACCGTTCGATCCAGAGAATGAGCACCGAGCTGCTCATCTCGTCCGGCGAGGGCTCGTGACCGAAATGGCGGGCCGCCCAGCTTCCGAGACCAAGGACCGCGGGCGTGAGGTCCTGTCCGACAACGGTGAGCCAGTACTCGGGGCGCGCGTCACCCGTCCGCCGCCGTTCGACGATGCCGTGTCGCTCGAGCGTTCGCAGACGCTGCGCCAACAGCGTCGGGGAGATCCCCGGCAGGCCGCGCGCGATCTCGCTGAAGCGATGCGCGCCCGTCAAGAGGTCGCGGACGATGAGGAGCGTCCAGCGATCCCCCAGCATCTCGGCCGCTTTCGCGAGGGGGCAGTATTGGCCGGGATAGGTGCTCACCGGCGCCGAGTCTGCCACTGCGCGGCGATCCTGTCAGTACAGATTCTGTACTTTCCGTGCCGGCGGCCCTCGCGCACTCTCGGCGTCAACTCGCATTTCGGGAGGGAAACATGACCGTCACGGCCAGCGCGCCCAATGCCACGGACTGGCTCGCCACGGCGACTGAGCTCGCAGCCGATTTCGCCACACGCGCGGCGGACCACGATGCGAACGACACCTTCGCCGCCGAGAACTACGCGAAGCTGCGCGAGGCGAAGATCTTCTCCGCACCGGTCCCGGTGGAGCTGGGCGGTGGAGGCGCGGCCTACGCACAGCACTGCGCGATCATCCGCGCCATCGCCCGCGGCTGCGGCTCGACCGCGCTCGCATACTCGATGCACTCGCACCTCCTGCAGGGACTCATCTGGCGCCATCGCCACGGCGCGGTCCCGCCCGCCGAGCCTCTCCTGCGGCGCATCGCGAAGGAAGAGCTCGTCCTGGTATCGAGCGGCGGCTCGGACTGGCTCGACGGTTCGGGGACGCTCACCAAGCAGAACGGCAGCTACACCTTCAAGGCACGCAAGATCTTCGGAAGCGGCTCGCCATCGGGCGACCTCCTCCTCACGACCGGCATCTATGACGATCCCGAGAAGGGCCCAACGGTCCTGCACTTCGGCGTCGACATGCACGGGCCGGGTGTGAAGGTGCTCGACAACTGGCGAACGATGGGTATGCGCGCGACCGGATCGAATGACATCGTCATCGACGGCGTCACGGTCCAGGATGCGGCGGTGAGCGTGCGCCGACCGAAGGGCAAGTGGCATCAGTTCTTCAACGTGAGCGTGCCGATCGTCTTCCCCCTGATCACGGCGGCCTATGTGGGCATCGCGGAGACGGCGCGCGAGATCGCGGTGGCTCAGGCCGCGAAACGCCGTGACGATCCGATCGTGCAGTCGCTCATCGGAGAAATGGACACGGAGCTTCTCATTGCCCAGGCCGCCCTCGCCGACATGGTCGCTCTGGCGAGCACCGACTACACACCCGACGTCGCGAATGCCGATCTCACCTTCAAGCGCAAGACGATCGCCGCGCGAGCGGTGGTGCGTGTCGCGCATCTCGCGATGGAGGCCGCCGGCGGCAATTCATTCTTCCGCGCGCTCGGGCTTGAGCGGTGCGTGCGCGACATCCAGGCGATCCGGTTCCACCCGCTGCACGAGATGCGGCAGTACCAGTTCAGCGGCCGCGTTGCCCTGGGGCTCGATCCCGTCTGACCTGCGCGACCGCGCGACCGCGTGAGGGCTAGCTGAGCCGCCCATAGAGGTTGTTGACAAGGAGAGAGCCCTCCAAGCTTGCTTGCGGTGACGAAACCAAAAGCAGATGGAGGGCTCTCTGGTGTCCCACTCTAGGGCGAAGCTCAACGCGTACGGTCGACGTCTGCTCTGCGAGCGCATCCGGACCGGCTACCCGGTGCGCGTCGCGGCGCGCATGGTCGGGATCAGCCATGCCCGGGCGTACATCATCTGGGGCCTGTACCGCGATGTCGGCGAGCGGGCCTTCGAGCCGCGCTCGAGTCGACCGCAGCACTCGCCGCGGCGCACGCCCGCGCGGATCGAGCGGCGCATCGAGCGGCTGCGTCGGCGGCGCAAGCGCGGGCCGGCGCGCATCGCACTGGCGCTCGGACTGGCGCGTTCGACGGTGTACGCGGTGCTGCGCCGGCTGGGGCTCAACCACCTGCGGGTGCTGCGTCCGCCGCGCCCGATCTTTCGCCGCTACGAGCGCCCGACGCCGGGCGACCTCGGGCACCTCGATGCGAAGGAGCTCGCCAACGTTGGCGATGGCGATGGGCACCGCGTGCGCGATCGGGCCAGCGCACGCCGGCACCGCGGCGTTGGCTCGGTGACGCAGTTTGCGCTCACCGACGACCGCACTCGGGTGACCTTCCGCGCCGAGCTGCCCAGCGAGGACGCGGCCTGCGCCGCGATCTTCCTCGGCTGGGCCGTCGAGCACTTCCGCCGCCTGGGGGTGCGCTTCCGCCAGCTCATGACCGACGGGCACAAGGCCTATCGCAGCCTGGCCTTCCAGCGGATCCTCGCCGCCGAGCGGAGCGATCACATCCTGACCCCGCCGTACACGCCGCGTTGGAACGGCAAGGTCGAGCGCTACTTCCGCACGCTGCTCGAGGAGGCGGCCTACGCGCGCGCCTATGCGAGCGACGCCGAGCGCCGACGGGCGCTCGCACGCTTCGACCATGACTACAATTTCCGCCGTCCCCACAGCGCGCTCGGAGGGCTCACGCCGATGCAGCGTCTGGCCGACGACATCGTCAACAACGTCCGTGGGCAATACAGCTAGCGCGCCTCTTCAGGCGTGATGGTGAGAACGACGCGGTCTCCGCGCCGGATCGCGGTGATGAGCGTGGGCGCGCCGACACGTTCCGCGCTGAGCGCGCGCTGCAGATCGGAGAGCGTCGCGAGCGCCGCGCCGTCGAGCGCGACGAGGATGTCGCCCTCGCGGATGCCGGCGCGCCGCGCCGGCGAGTTCGGGGTGACCTCGAGCACGCGGATACCCGACGGGGCACCGAGTCCGAGCGAATAAGACAGCTGCCGGCCGATCGGCGTCGCCGCGCCAGAGATGCCGAGGTACGCGCGACGAACACGGCCGTCGCGGATGAGGGCCATCGCGACAAGGCGCGCGGTCGCGGCCGGGATCGCGAACGCGATGCCCTGAGCCATGGCGCTGATCGCGGTGTTCACGCCGACGACCTTGCCGTGCGTATCGACCAATGGGCCGCCAGAGTTACCGGGATTGAGCGCAGCGTCGGTCTGGATGACGTTCTCGATGATCCGGCCGTCCTTCGCGCGCAGTGAACGTCCGAGCGCGCTCACGACGCCGGTGGTCACCGTCGATTGGAGGCCGAGCGGATCGCCGATCGCGATGACCAGCTGACCGACGCGCAGCGCGTCTGAGTCACCGAGCTCGGCAGCGGGGAGAGAGGGACCGAGGACGCGCACAAGCGCGAGATCGGTGGCCGCGTCGGTGCCCACGACGGGAGCCCGATAGGTCGCCCCCTCCGCGAATGCGACTTCGACCTCGGTCGCGCCGTCGACCACGTGTGCGTTCGTGAGTACGTAGCCATCCGGCGCGATGACCAGACCGCTCCCGCCACCGGGGCCACGGCGCACGTGCGCGACCGCTGGGGTGACGCGCTCCACGACGCGGATGACCGCCTGCGAATAGGCATCGAGGAGCGCGCTCGCGGGGTCGGAATCGGGCAGGGCGCTCGGAATTGGACTGGTGATTGCAGCCATTAGTTCAGGCGCGGACCCTTCTCTCGGGCCCCCCAGCCACTCGGACTCCTTTTCGGCAACGAGCCGCACGCACCAAGCCAGGGCCTGACTGCGGTTCTGTACGACGCCTCCCTGTACGAGCCGATCCAAGATGGAGCGCTCCCGAATCCTCAGGCGGGTCATGACAGGGACTGCCATATGCGTGAAGAGTTCACCCGCATCGCCGATTCGGACGGCCCAAGAGGCGTGTCGTCCGAACTTGCGCTGCGCTTCCGCTGCGATCCGCATCCGCTCCTCGCGAGTGTCCTCGCGGAACTTCTTGATCCTGCCGCTGCGTGCCGTCCCAACATCAACGCCCTCGGATGCAGCCACGTCCTCGATCTTTCCGACGACGAGGATCTCATCGCGATCTGCCAGTACCTCAGGTGCCTCGATAAACCAACCCTGGGGCAACCGCCCAGCGAGCCAGCTCCGGATCTCAGTTGTTTCGTCCACATTGCCCTCCACTGGTGATGATTACACAATCAGTTTCGCTCCTGGTCAATGATTACGGTGTTGCAATGGAAAAGAACATCTGTGCGATTACATACGGGCCCCACTGCTTCCCCAGGGGCTCCGCGCACTTTCACGTACCTTCGCGATGTGCGCGTGGCTGTCGCCTTGCTCTCACTCAGCGCGGTCGCGTTCGGCTTCACGTATTCCGACCACGCGCCGCTCATCCCGCTCGTCTCGGCCGACTTTCGGCTCGACGATCTCGGCGCGGGACTTCTGTCGACCGCGCTCTTCACTTCCTACATGTTCACAACGCTCGTCACGACCGGCCTGGCGGAGCGACTCGGTCCGAAGCGCATGGTCGGCGCGGGTCTGGCGGTCTCGGCCGTCGGCACCATCGCGTTCGCGGCGTCGCCGAATTACGCCGTAGCTCTCGCGGCGAAGGCGATCCAGGGCGTCGGTTCGGCGCTCGCGTTCGTCGCCGCCGCGCGCTATCTCGCGGGCCTGTACGGAGACCGCCGCAACCATTTCGCGCTCGGCCTGTACGGCGGCGGGTTCCCGCTCGGCAGCGCGCTCGCCCTGCTCGCGATGCCGCCGCTGGCCGCGGCTCTCGGCGGTTGGCGTGGCGCGTTCTGGGCGGAAGCGGCCTTCGTCAGCACGGCGGCGCTCGCGTGGTGGCGCGCGCCGTCGGTGTCGCGCGTCGCGCGCCCCGGCAGCATCCGCGACGCGCTCCGCTGCGCGAACTGCTGGCTCGCGAGCCTGCAGCACGCCGCCGGCTTCGGGATGGCCATCGCCTCGGGCACGTGGGTCACCGTGTATCTCCTGCGCGAGTTCCGTCTCCCGCTCGAGCTCTCCGGCCTGCTCGGCTCGCTGCTGCTCGTGCTCGCGGTGCTTGCGCGGCCAATCGGCGGTCTCCTGCTGGCGCGAGAGCACCTGCCGACGCGCCGGGTGATGCGCATCGGTGATCTCGCGATCGTCGCCGGCGTCGTTCTGCTCGCGATCCCGGATCGTCCGCTCGCGCTCGCACTCGGTGGCGCGGCCCTCGTGGGCATCGGCGTGGGCCTTCCCTACTCCGCGGTGTTCAACACTGCCGCAGCCTCGCTGCCCACGGCCCCCGGCGCGGCGCAGGGACTCGCGGCGATCGGCGGCACGGCCGGTGTCATGATCGGCGCGCCGGCGATGGGGTACGCCGTGCAGACCTACGGCTTCTGGGCCGCCTGGTTCTTCGTCGGTCTGGTGTCGGCCATCGCGCTGGTCGGCACCGCATTCATGCACGGCGAAGAGGACTTGCCAGGCGGGGGCTCTGCCCCCGCCGACCCCCGGCCATGAGGCTCGTCGCGACGGCGCTGCTCATCCTGATCGGCGCGATCGAGGCGCGCGTCAGCGCGCAGCAGCTCGCGGAGTCGGTCGGACGGCCGCGTCTCGAAAGCGCCGGCGTGATGCTCACTGCCGCGGGACTGCTCGCGAGCACGGTCGTCTACCTCGTGCTCGGCCACCTCTCGAGGGACGACCGCGCCGCGCTTCGCACCGGTGTGGTCACCGGCGCGCTCGCTGGTCTCGTGGGGGGCGCTCTGCGCGCGTTCATCATCAGTGGAGCGGTCGCGGATCTGGTCGCGCGTTACGCCGCCGTGCCGGAGTGGTTCATCACGGTGGCGCTCTCGATCTTCGTCGTCTTGTCGTGCGCGACGAGCGCTGCGGGTGGCGGGGCGATCGCGTGGACCGGTCTCAGGATCAGTCGAGCTGCGCGGTCGCGACCTCCTGCCTGACACGCTCGATGCTGCCATCCGCCTGGAGCGCTTGGAAGATCGCCACGAGCTCTGGATCGAACTGCGCGCCGGAGCCGGCGATGACCGCGGCAATTCCTTCTTCGATCGTCCAAGCGGTCTTGTACGGCCGCTTTGAGGTGAGAGCGTCGAACACGTCCGCTACCGACACGATGCGCGCCGCGAGCGAGATCTTGTCGCCCTTCTTGCCGTCGGGATAGCCGCGTCCGTCCCAGCGCTCGTGGTGCTCGCGCGCGATCGCGCGGGCCGTTTCGAAGAAGCGCGCGTCGCCGAGCATCACCTCGCCATCGATGCAGTGCTGCTTGATGACCTCGAATTCCTCGCTCGAGAGGTGGTGCTCGCTCTGGAGGATGTGATCCGGCGTGTGGATCTTCCCCACATCGTGCATCACGCTCGAGTACCCGAACTCCTCGACGACCTGCGCCGGAAGACCGAGACGAGTGCCGATGGCTTCCACATATTTGCGAACACGAAGCAGATGCGCACCGGTGGTCTGGTCCTTGATCGTGGCCGCGAGAAGCAGATGGCTGATGCCCTGAAGACCAGTGCGCCGGAGCTCCTCGTTCGCGACCCGCTCGGCCTCGAGCGCGGTCTCCAGCTGTTCGCGGCGCTCGCGCTCACTGCGCAGCATCTCGGCGAGATCCTCCGCGTAACGCGTGCTCTGCCGTTCGAGGAGGCGCATCTCGCGCAGCTTCGTCTCGTAGTCGAGGCGCACCGACTGTTCGCGGCGGTAGACCTCGGCGAAGTCGCTCGCCATGCGCACGGCCTGAGAGTTCGCCTGGTCGGCGACGCGGATCGCCTGTTGGAGCAATTGGCGGAACACCTCGCCCGCGCCGCCCGCGCCCGCGGGCGGCATGGTGATACGGGGAGAGACTTCGATCACTTCGATCGACATCCGCTCGGGCCTTTCCTCTGGCATGGCTGGGTCAGCTGTGCGCGAGGATCCCGCGGATAGTGTCGATGAGCTCGAGCGGCCCGAAGGGCTTGGTGAGGTACTGCGTCGCGCCCACTGAGAATCCGGTCTTCTTGTCGCTCTCGCTCTCGTGGGCCGTCAGCATCACGACCGGGATGTCCTTGGTGCCGGGCTCGGACTTGAGCTGCCGGCAGACCTCGAAGCCGTTGGGCCCGGGACCCATGTCGACGTCGAGGAGGACCAGGTCGGGCTTCTCGGCGCGCGTGAGCTCGAGCGCCTCGGTCCCGTTCTTGGCCTCCAGGATCGTCCAGCCCTGCGTCGAAAGCGTGATGCGGACCATTTGGCGGATGGGCACCAGGTCGTCAGCGATAAGGAGTTTTGCCATGCGACGGATGGTAGACGGGTCCTGCGTCACAGGACCCCCCTCCGTGGGGACTTAAGCGCCACGGATGAGCACTTTCCCCCCGCGCGGGGAGGTCGGCCCCTGGCGCGTCCAGGCATCGAGCGTCACAAGACCGAGTCGAGCGGCCTCCGCGACGGCCTCGAGACGCGAGTGCGCGCCCAGCTTGCGCAGCACCGCCTGGACGTGCGCGCGAAGGGTCGCGGTGGAGATGCCGAGGGATGCGGCGGCCGCGGCGGTGTTCGCGCCGCTCGCGAGAAGATGGAGGACCTCGAGCTCGCGGGGCGTGAGCGGCTCGGTCGCGGTCGCCGGCTCGCTGCGCTCCGAGAGGAGCAGGCGCTGGAGCTCGCTGGATGAGAAGAGGACCTCGCCGGCAGCCGCGGCGCGCACCGCGCCGACGACATCGTTGAAGCCACGCTCCTTCGTGAGGTGGCCGACCGCGCCGGACCGCGCGACATCGGCGAGCGTGAACGCGCTCGGATCGCCGGTCAGCACCACGACGGCGGTCTTCGGGAGCGACGAGCGTACCGAACGCGCGAGATCCGCGCCGGTGCCGTCGGGCAGGTGGTAGTCCGCCAGGACGACATCGGGTCGCGCCTCGCCGACCGCGGTGATCGCGCTCCGCACGTCGTGTGCGACCGCGACGACGTCGATGTCGTCGGCACTGCGCATCGCGACACGCAGCAGCTCCGCGAAGAGCCGTTCGTCGTCGACGATCACCACGCGGATCGTGTCGCTCATTGCTCCACTTCCGGACTTCCCGCGGAACGCACCTGCGCGGCAAGAGCCGCGACGGCGGCCGGATCGAGCTCGCCGCGGCCGACCCCACCCTGGAGGATCCGCACGGCCTCCTGCTCCGTGACCGCGGGGCGATCCGGACGATCGACGAGCAGCGCCTCGAAACGGTCCGCGACGCTCACGATGCGGACCTCGAGCGGGATCTTCTCGGCCGTAAGGTGGTCCGGATACCCACCGCCGTCGAGGCGCTCGTGGTGCCAGCGGACGATCGGCAGGATCGGCGCGAGCGGTAAGACGTGCCTCAGGAGCTCCTCGCCGAGGAGCGGATGGCGCTCGATCGCCTCACGCTCGTGCGGCGTGAGCTCGCCCGCTTTCACGACGATCGGCGGAGGCAGCTTCGCGTTGCCGACATCACGAAGCAGCGCGCCGAGACGGATCGTGCCGATCGCGACCTGGTCGAGTCCGAGCACCTGCGCGATCGAGACGGAGCGCGCCGCGACGCGCTCGCTGTGACCCATCATGAATCGGTCGTGCGCCTCGAGCGATGTCGCGAGTGTGATGAGCGCATCCGCTGCCGCGCCCATGTCCCGCACCAGACGCATCTCGCGCACGAGAAGGTCTGCATGCCGCGAGAGATCGCCGTCCAGCCGCGCGAACTCGGTCGCGGGTGTCTCCGCGCCGCGTGTGACGACGAGCACGGCGGTGCTGGCATCCGCGAGAGCCGCGTCCGGTGCCGCGCCCTCGTCGATGAGGACCAGGTCGACGGCATCCGAGCCGTCCTTCGCGATGTCGAACCGCGACGCGAGCAGCTTCTCGGCGGTGGCTCGCCGCGCTGCGTCCCTGAGTGACACCGCGACCACCGGCCGGGCGCGCTGGGGCCGCGCCACCGGCGGCTCGAGCCGCGGCGGGCGCGCGTTGCGCGTCTGGAGGAGCACGGCGTCGATGCGGGCGAGAAGCTCCGCCGCGTTCCACGGCTTCGTGACGTAGTCGGCGGCGCCGCACGAGAGGCCACGTACCTTGTCGACGACCTCGCCGCGGGCCGAGAGGAAGATCACGGGAATGTGCGCGATCGCGCCGTCGCTCTTGATGCGCAGGCAGACGTCGTAACCGTCCGTGTCCGGCAGCATCACGTCCAGCAGCACGAGGTCGGGCACGATCTCGCGCACCAGCGCGAGGCCCTGGCCTCCATCGCGACCGACAGCGACCTTCATGCCGTTCGCCTGGAGGCGGCGCTGGAGCACGTCGGCCGAGGCCGGGTCGTCTTCGACGACCACGACGCTCGTCGCCTTCTTCGCCGTCCCGGGCAGCGGGGTCATGGCGAGATCGTTCATGGCGCCATCCCCGTTTGCGCTTCGCCGAGGAGGTGACGCATCGCAACGACGAACTTCGACGGTCGCTCGTTCACCATGTGGTCGCGGATGTAGGAATACAGCTCATCCGCCCAACGAGGCAGCTCCTCGAACCATTTCACTTCGATGATCACACCGGGCTCCCGCGCGATGACCGGACCGATGCGGCAGGGCATCGAGCTCGCTTCATTCGTGACCCATGGGATGGCGAGATACATCAGGTTGTGGTCCGCGGTGATGCGCATGCTCCCGTTCTGCGCCGAGTACGCGATGCGGTTGTACTGCGTCACCACGACCGGTCGCACCCCTTCCGCGATCGTGCGTTCGGCGCGCTCGACGAGCCCGTTCCTGTCCCGCGGCACCTTCTGCTCGCCGCGGAGATACGCGGGCAGGGACATCGTCGGCACTTCGTAGCGCTCCTTGAACGACGTGCTGGCGGAATCGTCCTTCATCTCGAGATAGACGGTCCCGCCGGCCAGGATCTCGTTCGGCCGCGTCCGGTGATATTCACGGACGCGGAGCTGGAGCGCCTTGCCCGCCTCGGCGGCGCGGAACACGCTCCAACCGTACGTATCGAGGTACGCGGTCGTCGACCACTGGTACGGGCGGTCGTCACGGTCGAGCGCAAGGTAGGTGCCGCTCGTGCGAAGCGCGAGGCGCGCGACGGACTCGTTCACCAGGAACCGGTGCTCGTTGCGGCGCGCGGTGTCGCTGCCCGAGTCCAGGACGATGTTCTTCATGCTGGGACTTCCACGCGATCCGCGGCCGCCGCCGGCAGCGTGAGGTCGATCATCGCGCCGGGCTGACCCGGGTTGGCGACAATGATCGTGCCGCCATGCAGCGCGACCGCCAAGCGGCAGAACGCGAGACCGAGGCCGGTCCCGCCCCGGCTCCGGCCACTGCCACCCTGATAGAACCGGTCGAACACGTTGGGAGCATCGGCGGTCGTGATACCAGGCCCGGTATCCGACACGCGAACGAGCACGAAGTCGGACCCTTCGTCGGCCTTTCGCGCTTCGATGCGGACCGCGCCGCCGGTGGGCGTGTGCTTCACCGCGTTCGCGAGCAGGTTCGTGAGGACGCGAACGACGAGACCGTCATCGACGAAGACCGTCGCATCCCCGACCTCGCTCGTGACGGTGATGTTCTTCGCACGAGCCTCAGGCTTGACCTGCGACATGCTCTTGCGCGTGAGGTCCTCCAGACGCATCGCCTGCGGCACCACCTCGAGACGGCCCTCCTCCAGCTTGTACACGTCGAGTAGAGCATTGACCATCCGCAGCATCTCGCTGACGTTCGATTCGGAAAGGCCGAGCAGCTCGGCGAACTCGGGCCGCGACGGGTCGAGCTGACCCATTCCGACCAGCTGCAGGAAGGCCACGACGCTATTGGCGAGGTTCCGGATGTCGTGGCCGAGCATGCCGATGAGCTCCTGCCGCGATCGCTCGACCTTGACGAGCTCCCGGTTGCTGGCCCGGAGCTCGTCCTGCAGCCGCTTCGTGAAGAGCGTGCTGCGCACCCGCGCGGCGAGCTCCACCGGCTCGAACGGTTTGGCGACGTAGTCGACGCCGCCGGCCTCGAAGCCCTTCACGACATCGTCGGTCTGGTCCGCCGCCGTCACGAAGATGACCGGGATGCCCGCGGTGCGCTCGCTCGCCTTGAGGCGACGGCAGGTCTCCCAGCCGTCGATGCCCGGCATCATCACGTCGAGCAAGACGAGGTCCGGAAGATCGCGGTCGGCGATCGCGAGCGCCTGCTCGCCACTGGACGCGCGCAACACGGCGCAGCCGAGCGCCGCGAGCCGGCGCGAGATGAGATCGAGGTTCGCGGGCTCGTCGTCCACGGCGAGCACGGTGCCGAGGCGCTGGACCGGCGCTGTCGCCGCGTCCTGTCGCCTGGTCCCGATGGCGAGAGGCGAGTTCTCTGGGAGGAAGCGCGCGAGCACCGCCCGCAGCTCTGCCGGGGCGTACGGCTTGGAGACGAAGTCGTCACAGCCGGCGTCGATCGCGCGCTGACGGTCCTGCTGCATCGCGAGCGCAGACACGGCGATGATGGGGACGCGCGCCGCCCACTGTTCTTCGCGAAGCTTGCGCGTAACGGTCCATCCATCGACGAGCGGAAGTAGCAGGTCCACGAGGATCGCGTCAGGCCGCTCGGCGCGCGCGATGTCGAGGCCGCTCTGGCCGTCCATTGCGATGAGCGCCTCGTGACCGGCGGCGCGGATGATGCGCTGCGCGACGTCGAGGTTGTTGGCCTCGTCCTCGATGACGAGCACGCGAGCCACGCTCATGACCTCGCCGCCACACCGGTCAGGCCGCCCTCGGGGAGCGCCGCAGCGCGCACCCGGACCGGCAGCGTGAACAGGAACGCGCTGCCAACGCCAACGGTGCTCTCGACCCAGATGCGACCGCCGTGCAGCGCGATGAGCCGCTTCGAGATGGCCAGACCCAGACCGGTGCCACCGTAGCGGCGCGTCGTGGACGCGTCGACCTGACGGAACTCGTCGAAGATGTAGGTCTGCGCCTCCGGTGGGATCCCCACGCCGGTATCCACGACGGCGACCGTGATCCAGCCATCGACGATGGTCGCGCGGATCGTCACTCCGCCGTGCTCGGTGAACTTCACCGCGTTGGCCATGAGGTTGACCAGTACCTGGCGGATGCGCGCCCGGTCGGCCCACGCGGTGGGCAAGGTGCTCGCGACGTCGGCGTGCAGGCTGAGGGACTTCGCGTCCGCACTCGCACGCATGAGCTCGATCACATCGTCGATGACGAGGGGGATATCGACCTCTTCGATGTTCAGCTCCATCTTGCCGGCCTCGATCTTCGCGAGGTCGAGGAGTCCGTTGATGAGGCCGAGCAGGTTGTCGGCGGCTTGCACGACGCGCTCGAGGTCCGCGGTCTGCTGCTCGGTGAGATCGCCGTCGAGCCCGTCGAGCATCAGCTTCGTGTACCCGATGATCGCGTTCATCGGCGTGCGCAGCTCGTGGCTGACGGACGCGAGGAACTCGCTCTTCAGCCGGTTCGCGCGCTCGAGCTGCAGGTTGTTGTCCTTCAGCTCGTTGACCAGGTCGGCGTTCTCCTTGGCCACGCTGACGAAATAGGCCGAAAGAAGGCCCGCTGCACGGCCGCGCGCCGACAGCGGGATGTGCGCGACGTATGGCATCGGGCTTTGCGGGACGTGCAGGTGCTGGATCTGGTTCGGGTCGTAGACCGGATTCACCAATACCCGCGTTGCGAGCATCACCGCCGTCTCCGCGCCGATGCCGATCGTCGTCGGGGCGAGGAGCCGGCCTCCCGAGCCCAGCGGCGCGCCTGGCGCGTCCTCACGGATCACGATCGACGCGCCGTCCGCGTGGAACAGCGCGACCATGCGGGACAGCGACTCGGCGAAGATGCGCTCGCGATCGGTGACACCGACGACCGCGTCGGCCACCTCGTTCACCGTTCGCACCTCGGCCAGGTACTCCTGTTGAGCGCGCTCACGTTCGCTGAGCGAACGGGCCATCGTGTCGAAGGCTCGTTCGAGCGTCCCGATCTCGTGATGCGACCGCTGACGGATGCGCACTCCGAGGTCACCGGCTTCGATCTGCTGCGCCGCGGCGGCGAGCTCTTCAAGCGGCTTCGTCATCGCCGTCGCCGATCGATACGCGAAGAACGTGACGAGACCGATCAGTCCGGCCGCGAGCACGAAGAGGATCAGCAGCAGCGTGCGCTGAGCAGATTCAAGCCCTGCGAGCGGCAGCATTACGGCAAGGATCGGCGGATTCCCGCGCTGCGCGCGCACGACCTGGAAGATGCCGTAGTAATTGTCTTCACCGAGCTTGACGTCGCGGAAATACACGTCGCGCGGTGCGGCGTCCACCTGCTCGACCGTCGGGAATATCGTCTCTTCGGCGATCGGCGTTGTTGACGCGCGCACCTTGCCGTTCCAGATGAGCGCCAGCTGCGCGTCGCTCTTGGTATTGATGCTCTTGAGGTACGCGTCCCCCAGGCCGTACCCGACCTCGACGAAGCCGATGTTCTCCTGCTCCTTGCCGCGGATGACCCAGATCGCGCGGATGACGAGCCCGCGCCCGGGTTCGTCGGAGAGGATCCACGACTGCTGCGCTTGCGCCTTCGCGGCGATCACGAGCTCGGGATTGAGCGTTTCGCCGGTCACGAAGTCCTGCGCGCCACCCAAAAGGACGCCGTTCAGATCGGCGACGTTCATGAAGTCGACGTTGAGGCGTGACTTCTGCGGGAGCAGGAAGGCCTCGATCGAAGCCCGGTCGCCGCCCTCGGTCAGCTCGCGGGTCGTCGGGAGGCCGGCGATCAGCGAGGCCTGCCGCAGCATCTGATTCGCCTGGTCCTGGATCTCGCTCGCCGCCGCCTGCGCGACGATGTTCGCCTCGTCCTCGAACTGCTTCGTGATGAGGTCGTTCGACTCATAGATCGCGACAGCCGCGAGCAGCACGAGAGCGCCGACCGCCACCGCGACGGTCCGTCCGACCAGCGCGCGGAGCAGGCTAGGCGAGAAGAGCTGCGAGAACAGCCGCACGGGACCCTACCTCTCTTTTAGAGGCCAGCCAGGATCTTCTGCCCCTCCGGACCCTTCACGAAGTCCAGGAAGGCCTTGACCGTCGGCTTCACCTTGGCGGGATCCGTGTGTGAGACGAAGTAGAGCGGACGGCGGATCGGGTACGTGCCGTTCGCCAGCGTCTCCCGCGTCGCCGCGATGTTGTCGATGGTCAGCAGCCGGACGTCAGCCGTGCTGAAGGCCTTCGCGTTCATCGTCATCATGCCGATCGAGTCCTTGAACGACCCGAGGGCCTTGAGCGTCTCGTCGATCTGGAACACCTCTATGGCGTCCTTGGAATAGACGGGCTTCGTCGAGCCGAAGAAGTACGACTCGAACGCCGAGCGCGTCGAGGACTCGGGCTCGCGCAGCAGCACGCGGATCTTGCCCGGCGCGCCGCCAACGTCCTTCCAGTCGGTGATCTGGCCGGTGAAGATCTTCGCGACCTGATCCTTGGTCAGTGCCTTGACGGTGCTCGTCGCATTGACACCGACGCCGGTGCCCGATGCGCCGATCGGGAGCGTTTCGACGGTCCCCTTCTCGGCGGCGCGCAGATCCCGGCTGATGTAACCGAGGTCGACGTTGCCGCTGACCGTGAGCGAGACGCCGGCGTCGGAGCCGACATCGTCAAAGCCCTGCCAGATGACGGTCGGGTGCGTGGCCGAGAAGCCCGAGGTCAGCGCTTTCACCGCGTCGAGCGCGCCGCCGCCGCCCTTGAGGACGTACGTCCCGGCCAGCGGGTCGTCGGTCGGCTTGGCCGCGATGGGATTCGCGCCGCCGCAGCTCGCCACCAGCAGAGCCGCAAGCGCCAGATGTAGGGATCTATGTAGGAGCGTCATCTAACCCTTGTCCTCCAGGCCGGCCTTCGCCGGTTAAGCCAATTGTGGGAAGTGTGGCTCGGCTATCTAGCGTGTCTATCCCTCTAACGGGGAGGGGACGCGCTGAAACGCCCTAATTAGGCCCTTATACGTCAGTTGGCCTAGCCACCGGACGGGGGCGCTTGGCCGGGAGGCGATGCAGGAGCCGCTCCGAGGACGCCGCGATCTCCTCGACCGCCGCGTCGAAGGCCTGGGCGTTGGCGGGAGCTGGGGCCCTGAATCCGCTGATCTTGCGGACGAACTGGAGCGCCGCCGCCCGGACCTCCTCGTCAGTGGCGGGAGCCGTGCCGCGGAGGGTCTTGATGCTTCGACACATACACCTAAAAGATACGACTAGTTTGGTCAATCTCGGCAGTCGGCTTGACGGAGCTCCGCGGGCGCGCCGAGGGTCCGCCTGTGCAGGGGAATGTGCTGCTGCCGCTCGCGTCGTCGGCCGTGAGCTTCGCCTTCGCGGCGCTCGTCTTCGGGCAGTGGCTACAGCGGCGACGCAGCTTCCAGCTCGTCTGGGCGATCGGTCTGCTCTGGTACGGCATCAGCGCCGGCACCGAGTTCTGGGGCAGCGCCTTCGGTTGGAGCGAGCCGCTCTACCGTGCGTGGTATCTCATCGGCGCCCTCTTCGTCGCCGCGTACCTGGGGATGGGCACGGTCTATCTCCTTGCGCGCACGCGCTTCGGTTACTTCGTCGCGACGACGATCTTCGTCGGAGGGCTGTTCGCGATCCTCAGCCAGGCTCGCTTGGTTCGCGAGGGACATCCGGCGCCGCAGAGCGCCGTGGTCCTCGTCATCGCCTTCGCGACTCTCGCCGCCGTCGCGATCGCATACGTCACCTGGCAGCGCCGCGAGCTCGTCGGGCACACGGCCATGGCGTTCCTTGTCGCGGCGTCGCTCGTCGTGGCCGGCCTGGTCCTCACCGCGACCATCGCGGCTCCCGGGTACGCCCTCGATCCGGACACGGGCGTCCCGATCGGCACCGCCATCCCGGAGCACATCCGGGTGCTCTCGGGTCCGTTCAACATCGCGGGTGCGTTCACGCTCGTGTTCGGCGCTCTGTTCTCCGCCTATGTCTTCATGCCGAAGCGCAAGCTCCTTCGTGGGCGTCGGCTGCCTCCGGTCGTCGCGCAGGTCTACGGCGCGGTCGCGGTCGTCGTGAATCTGCTTGCCTCGCTCCCGTTGGCCGCAGCCGCGCTCGCGCGCGGCCAGCTGCACTCACGCGTGCCCGCGACGCTCCTGATCGCGCTTGGCGGTTTCATTCCCGGCATCACCAGCGGGCTCAACCGTTTCGGCGTGACCTGGTCATTCTTCCTCGGCGAACTGCTCGGGGTCGTGCTCATCTTCGCTGGATTCATCGTGAGCGCGGAAGTCTTCAGCGCACGCGTCCGCATCGGGCCCCTCAGTGTCGGCCGTCGCGAGGTCCCGACCCTCTAGCATCCGCGGGTGCTCGTCCTGGACAAGCGCGAGGTCGAATCGCTCCTCGAACCGGACGCTTTGCGCGCCGCAGTCGCCGCCGCGCTC
>WNGF01002489.1_pt1 | contig 25720 bp, 22 predicted proteins | sample 5400641 | NCBI WGS metagenome assembly WNGF01 (sample SAMN13153371, study PRJNA577476) | soil metagenome | isolation source: 80 cm soil or saprolite under grassland replicate 2 | place: USA:California | collected 2016-06-15 | reverse complement strand
TACCATGCGCAACGGGCCGGAGATGTTAAGCCGTCCCCAGCTGCACATTTCCGCGACCAGAGGATGTCGCATGTCCTGTGTTCCAACGATATGTTCTGCTTCCTTGGAGTGATCCCACTGATAAATTTCTATTACCGTCATGATTGCGAGCAGTCGATTTCGCTCATCTCTTAACGCAATATCTTGATCGAGACGCACTGGCGCCTCTTGTACTGGCAGGGTGACTGAAATAGGGAAGACACTACCATTCGAAAGACGCATCTCTTCCAGTACTCGTTCATGATCTTCACGACCCATGAATCGATCGAGCGGCGAAAATGCTCCGGTTGAAAGCAACTCAAGATCACAAATCGATCGCTTGGACAGCCGGATTGATTGGAGTCGACTCGCATCAGCGCTGAGTTGCGGGATTAGTTCGTGGCCAACTCGGAGATCAATCAGCCGGCCACCGCAAGGTGGAATCAGGTGTGTTGGATGGCCTTCGGTCGCGGTCAAAATTGAATTAATCCTGGCCTTCCATCGACAGTTACTCGTGAACTCCCAGACTCCCTCGCTTCGATCGTCAAAGGGCAGTTGAGATGTGAGTTATGTGGTCTTCTCCACGGTTGCCAGGCTGGTCAGAGCCTCATCAAGCATGCAACCAGCAGTTGGGTCACTTCTTTTGGTGAAATCCTTCTCGGCACCATGCCGAGAAGCAAGTATCACCGATTTCACCTTCCATGACTTGCGCTATACGTTCGGTACTCGGCTAGCCGCTGCCGGCGTGGACGTCGTGAAGATCAAGGAGTTGACGGGTCACGCTTCGATTGTGACAATCATGCGTTATATCCACGCTACCGATCAAGGAAAGCGTGGGGCGATCACTGTTTTGTCGGAGTATCGAGAGAAACGAGGTCATAAGTTTGTCACAAACGAAAAGCGGCAGGCTCTTCAACCTGCCGCAAGTAATTGAAAATAATGGTGAGCCGTGGAGGGCTCGAACCTCCGACAGCATAGTGAAAATCTCGACGCCGAAGAATCAGCGATGATGAGGGGAGGAACCCAGCTATGCTAATGTCTGGTTCCAAGCCTTCGCTTCGCCTGCTCGATCTGTTCCTCCAGCGAGCGTTTCAACCTTGGGTCCAACCTGAGGCATGCATTGAAGTCCTTCTCCGCCGCGGCCATGTCACCTTGAGAGAGCCGCGCCAATCCTCGATTTCCATATGCCTTGGCGAACGAGGGATCAATCTTGATCGCCGATTCGTAGTCGGCGATGCTCCCACCCAGGTCTCCTTTGTCTTGTAGAGCGTTGCCCCGATTGCTGTAGGCTTCTGCGAGTCGCGGGTTGATTTTGATAGCCCGATCGTAGTCGGCAATAGCCCCCTGGAGGTCTCCTCTAGCGCGCCGCACCAGACCACGATTGTTGTAGACCAGGGCATTGTGCGGATCCAGCCGGGCGGCAATATCCAAATCCGCCATAGCTGCGTCCAGTTCACCCTTGTCCCTCCTGGCGTTGCCCCGATTGTTATATGCCGAGCTCAGGCGCGGATTGATCTTGATGGCTGTGTTGTAGTCGGCGATGCTGCCGTCCAGGTCACCCTTATCTCGCCGCGCCTTGCCGCGATTGTAGTGGGCCAGAGCCAGGTGAGGATCGATCTCAATGGACGAGGTATAGTCAGCGATGCTGCCGTCGAGGTCTCCTTTGTTATATCGGGCGCTGCCACGCATGTTGTAGGCAAGAGCCCAGCGTGGATAGGATGTGATGGCTGCATCGTAGTCGGCTATGGCGCCATCCAAGTCGCCTTTTTTGAGCCGCTCATTGCCGCGATTGTAGTAGGCTGCTGCGAAGCGAGAAGGTTGCGCCTGAGAAAGAGAAGCGGCGGCTAACAGCAAAATGATCAATGCGGATAAGCAATGACAGCGGTGGCTGTTAACACCAGTTGGAAGCATATTAATTTTTCGCATCGCCTTTTACCTCCTAATAGTGAATTCGTTCTCGCGGCGAGTTAAGGCAGTGAGCAACTAATCCATCGGCCTCCCAGTGAGCTGAACCTATTCGGCTGACGCGCAGGGAGATCGCAGCGGCGCTAACGCCGGGCCAGTGTGGCTCCTTCACTCGGTGTCACTATCGTGATCGGCACACTGCGTTTGGATACACCGGCCCAAAAGCGTTAGTTTCTGCCTCCTGAGCCATTCGCTAGAACTATCGTCTGGCCCTCGACAGAGTTCTTCGCCACCTCACGTTCCAGGCTGGGCATGTGTAGCTCGCGTCCGCTGTTGCCTCCAGGTGTCCAGATCTGCGAGAGGAAATACTGATCGCCATACTTGTGGAAAACAAACTTGGTTTTCTCTTGTGTTTCGCTGGCCCGCACGGACATGGTGGTGAAGAGCGCACTGACGTGGCCATCTCTACTTTGAACCAGCCAAACATTGTCGTAATCGCTTCTGTTGGCCTCGACTGTGTACTCGCCAGCCGGGAGCGCCTTCTCTCCCACGATGAAGCTGAACGGGATTGCAATCTTGCTGCGCTCAGATTGAGCGGCAACGGAAACGGCTGTCAGCATCAACAGCAGATTCAACATTGTGAAAATTTTGAGAGCTTGCTTTTTCATACGGCCTTCCCTTCCTTATTTTGGGTTTAGCGGCAGCTCCATTGCTGCCTTCATCTATTAACGCGGAAACCGGAGAGAAGAGGGGCCAAACTTGACGTTAACCGCGGAGTACGAGACTGCTGAGGCACACTATTGAGAATTGATGGAGCCCATTGACTTGGTGTTCCGGGGTGCATATCCTCTGCGGCAGTCCGACAACACTTCAGTTTGTCGCAGCAGCCCCCTCCTTCTAGTCAGGACAACTAAAAAGTTTGTCGGACCAGTACCAGGAAGTTACCGCTTCGAAGACGAGAGGTCCCCCAAGATGACTGCCTCGCCGCCAAATGTGACCGCGATGCTTCGCGACTGGAGCAATGGCGACAAAAAGGCGCAAGACCAACTCTTCCAAGCTGTCTACAACGAACTGCATCGCCAGGCAGCACGCCACCTCCGACATGAACAGCCCGGCCTCTCGCTGCAGACCACAGACCTAATTCACGAAGCGTATCTTCGTCTGATAGATCAGCAGCATGTCGGGTGGCAGAACAGACTGCATTTCTTCGGAATCGCCGCGCAGGTTATGCGGCGTATTCTGGTGGACCATGCGCGCAGTCGACAGGCAGCCAAACGCGGTGGCAGCGCTATTCATCTGCCGCTCGAGGAGGCGATGGTGGTCCTGCCGGTGCAAGACCTGGACTTTGTGGCGCTTGATGAGGCGTTGGTCAGATTAGCCGAAATGGATGCACAGCAGAGCCAGATCGTGGAGTTGAGATTCTTCAGCGGTCTCAGTGTAGAAGAAACAGCTAAAGTGTTGGACGTGTCGGAGAGGACCGTCAAAAGGGACTGGAACGTAGCAAAGGCCTGGCTGCGACGAGAACTCAGCAGAGGCGGACAGGCAGGAGGCTGAGCGTAACGCGAGTGACACCTGAACAGTGGCACAGAGTGAAAGAAGTATTCGAGGCAGCATTGGGCCACGCGCCCGAAGAGCGCTCTGCCTTCCTGGGCCAGGCTTGCGGCGGTGACGACTTGTTGTGCAGCGAAGTCAAATCACTGCTCAGCTCTTATGAGCAGGAAAAAAGCTTCCTGGAAACACCCGCGGCGGCTCTGGCAGCTCAATCGCTGGTCAAGGAAGAAAGTACTGCGCTCATTGGTCAACGGCTCGGCCATTATCAAGTCATCCGCGAGATTGGCCGTGGCGGCATGGGTGTCGTTTATCTGGCCCAGGATATCAGTCTAGGACGTGCTGTGGCCCTGAAACTTCTGCCTAAACATTTGACCAGTGATCCCAATCGTCTGCGCCGGTTTGAACGCGAAGCACGCGCGGCCTCCGCACTGAACCATCACAACATTCTCACTATCTATGAAATTGCCCAGTTGGATGGTCTCCACTCTATCGCGACAGAGTTCATCGATGGAGTAACACTGCGCGAACGCATCAAGAGCAAGGATTTGGCACTTAGCGAAACGCTCAACATCGCTGAACAGATCGCCTCGGCATTGGTGGCGGCACATGAAGCGGGCATTGTTCACCGCGACATTAAGCCCGAGAACGTGATGCTCAGGCGGGATGGCTACGTCAAAGTGCTGGATTTCGGCTTAGCTAAGTTGACTGAGCAGCCGACGGTTAAAAAGGTCAACGCCTCGGCAGCGGTAGCCGGGATGAACACGGATACAGGGATAATGGGAACAGTCGGTTATATGTCGCCAGAGCAGGCGCAAGGCGAGTCAGTGGACCACAGAACAGACATCTTCAGCCTGGGTGTAGTGATTTACGAAATGGTGACAGGACAGATGCCATTCGAGGCAAAAACTGTCCGGGACGTCATTGCGCCGATTCCCGAGCAGGAGCCACCGCCACTTGCTAATTACTTGCCTCAAGCACCGGCTGAGTTACAACTGATGGTGAACAAGGCACTGCGCAGGAACAAAGAAGACCGCTACCAAACAATCGCGGAGTTTCTGATAGATCTCAGGAGAGTGAGGTCAGGGCGACCGCCGAACAGTAACTTCACGAGACGCCTAAGTTTGTTGGCCGCCACGTTTGCGCTGATCGTTGGCGGGTCACTATGGTTTTACGCCTCCCGTCAAACTGCCAAATCGTCTCTGCCGCCGATGAAGGTTGTTCCTTTCACCAGTTTCCAAGGGCCAGAATTTTCCCCCGCTTTTTCACCCGATGGCAATCAGATCGCTTTCATGTGGTGGAATAGTGAAAAGGGCGGCAACTTTAACTTTGACATTTACGTGAAGCAAATAGGTGGTGAAAGAGCCCTGCAGCTTACTTCCGATCCGGCTTGGGACGTCTCGCCCGTCTGGTCACCCGACGGTCAGAAGATCGCTTTCGGCCGGATATCCGAAAGTGAGGTCGCAATCTTCACCGTCTCTTCCTTGGGCGGCGCGGAGCGAAAGCTGCTGTCGCTCGGCCCAAGGACTAAGTGGGACCAATTGGGCCCTGGCCTGTCCTGGTCTGCGGATGGGAAATCGATCGCTTACTCAGGCAAGGCTTCAGCGGAGCAACCGTTTCAAATCTCCTTGCTCGCGCCCGACAGTCTGGAAAAGCGCACACTGACCTCCCCGCCCGCGCAGGGTGGTGGCGATGTCCTTCCTCACTTCTCGCCCGACGGTAAAACCCTGGCCTTTGAACGGATTAATAGTGATGGTGTTACAGCCGATATCTACCTGCAGCCCGTTACCGGCGGCGAACCGAGGCGACTCACTTTCGATAACATCAATCCCGTTGGCTTCGATTGGACTGCGGACGGGCGAGAGATCGTCTACTCATCGAATCGCGCTGGCCCGGCCAGTCTCTGGAAGGTTTCGGCCTCCGGCGTTACACCGGCGGAGCGTTTAACCGTGGGCGGAGATAATGCAGTCTACCCTTCCGTCTCGCGCCAGGGGCACCGCCTGGCATACGCTCATGGGTCGGCAGATCTCAACATCTATCGAATCGAGATTTCTGGATCGATGGGCCGTCCTAGCTCGCCGGCCAAGTTCATCTCCTCGACGCAAAAAGATATGAATTCTCAGTTCTCTCCGGATGGCAAAAGGATAGCCTTTGAATCTACCCGCTCGGGAAATGGCGAGATCTGGGTGTCGGACAGCGACGGCTCGAATCAGGCCCAGGTGACTTTCAACGGGGCGTGGACCGGCACCCCTCGCTGGTCTCCCGATGGCCGGCAAATCGCTTTCGATTCAAAACGAGAAGCTGATTGGGATATCTACACGATCAGCTTAGATGGGGGCCTGCCGCGGCGCGTCACCACAGAACCTTCCGATGAGAATGTGCCGAGCTGGTCGAGAGATGGGCGGTGGATTTACTTCTCTTCTGACCGGACCGGCAAGCAGCAGGTATGGAAAGCGCCGGCCGAAGGTGGCGAACCTGTGCAGGTGACAAAGGAGGGCGGATTCTTAGCCTTCGAGTCTCCCGACGGCAAGTACGTCTACTACACGAAGGATCGCGATGTTCAGCTTACCCCCGGCATCTGGCGGACCCCCGTGGAAGGCGGCGACGAAACAGTGGTGCTAGATACATTTAATGCAGCGAATTGGGGTGATTGGGCCGTCGTGGAAGAGGGCATTTACTTCATAAATTGCGATGCAAAGGGTGCTTGTGCCATCCAGTTCTTCGATTTTGCGAGACGGCGGGTGACACAGGTCGCTGCGCTCGGTCAAGACATCATCTTTCTTAACGGTTTAGCCGTGTCTCCTGACCGCCGGCAGATTCTGTACACGCGGCAAGACGACACCGGCGGCGTAGACATCTGGTTAGTCGAGAACTTTCGCTAAGACGCGTGCTGGTGAGTAAACGAAGGAGAGCTGGAGGCGAGAAAAATCCTGATTCTCGATCAACTTAAGCCCGGGATGACCGGAAATTAGGCGGTGGTTGACGACGGCATCTATTTCATTCGATTCGATGTGAGTACTAACGAGGAAATGAAAAGAGAACAAAATCGGCTCGCGCTGGGAAGAATCATCTTTCCGGCGACGCTGCTTATGTGGGCCATCGGCTTGTTCATTGGAGTGGATGCCCAGACAAGTACAGTTGGTAGCATCAGCGGCACTGTGCGTGATCCAACAGGCGCCGTCGTTCCTAGAGCCCCGGTAGTAATTCAGGAAGAGAGAACGGGGTTCTCGCGCACGGTTGTTTCCAATGACGAGGGATTCTACGCCCTATTAGGTAATCCCCACACCGCCGTGTGGGGGATTCATGAGCGTTTGGGATGGTCGCTGGTAGGTGGGATCTGAACAATCCCCACACTGCCGTGTGGGGGATTCAAAAGCGTTTGGGATGGTCGCGCTTGTAGGTTGGATCTGAACAATCCCCACACTGCCGTGTGGTGGATTCATAAGCGTTTGGGATGGTCGCGGCTGGTAGGTTGGATCTGAACAATCCCCACACTGCCGTGTTGGGGGATTCATAAGCGTTTGGGATGGTCGCGGCTGGTAGGTTGGATCTGAACAATCCCCACACTGCCGTGTGGGGGATTCATCATTACACAGATTCTTCTCGGAAACATTCCTTCGAGGCCACGCGTTCGCAGACGCATGGCCTTTCGGCAGTAGGAGAAATTCGCCACAGATTAACGCGGATAACGCGGATCATACCGTATAAGTAGCCAAAAGGATCGTTTACTCTTTTGTTTGATCTGTGAAACAAGAATCCAGAGTCTTGTTTTCTTGAGTAGGAAGTTCACGCAAAGACGCAAATGGGCGAAGACGCAAAGAAGAGTCCGGGGCTAGAGTTTGCGTCTTTGCTCCTTTGCGTCTTTGGGTGAAGATGTGTGTCGTGCAAGTAAAAGCCGAAAAGGCTCCCTTTCGGCTCTTGTCTTTGTAAAGTAACACTCGTTACAATCCACCGCATGTTACTCGAATTAGTCAGGTAAATGAAGCAAGCGGTTCTGACAAATCGATCATCGAGTCGTCGTGCGAGGGTGGTGGACTACCTCAGTCTTGAACGCAATGTTGCCATTGCGTCGACTGCGGTCTTCCTGCTGGGATCTGGGGAAGAGTTATGGAAGAAATTTGTGCCCAAGTATCTTGAAGCGCTGGGCGCGACGACTCCAATCATCGGTCTCTTCGGCACAGCGGAAGATTTCTTCGATGCTGTCTATCAGTATCCAGGAGGCTTTATTGCTGATCATCTCGGCCGGCGCCGAGCGTTTCTGATCTTTATTACGCTGGCTTCCCTTGGCTATCTCCTCTTCCTCGTCAGCCCGTCCTGGCCGTTCTTATTTGTAGCCCTCGCGCTGGTAATGGCCTGGCAAAGCTTGGCATCGCCGGCGATCTTCGCGGTTATCGGTGATTCTCTGCCGCGCGATCGGCGCGCCATGGGCTTCACTCTCCAATCGATTCTAAAACGCTTGCCAATTGTAATCGCACCGGTCATTGGGGGGGCGATGATCGCCTCGCTCGGCATTGTGAAGGGTGTTCGCACCGGACTCCTAATTACACTGGTTCTGGCTGCGATTACTGTTTTGCTGCTACTAAGACTGAACATCAAAACAGGCGCGGCTGGCGTGACGAATATGCGTGGTGTCTGGCGATCGTTTCATGGCGCACTGAAGCGTCTACTAATCTCGGACATCATCATCAGAACCTGCGAAGGCATGACCGGTGTGCTGACGATTTTGTACGTGACCAACGTACAAGGATTCAGCGTAGCGCGGTACGGCAGCCTGATTGCGATCCAGATGACCACTTCAATCCTCGTTTACCTTCCGGCAGGTAAGGTAGCGGATCGCATTGGCCGGAAACCATTTGTCATCGTGACCTTTTTGAGTTTCGCGCTATTTCCGGTGGCGATAATCGTCGCTTCAAACTTCGCTTTGCTCGTCGCTGCCTTTGTGATTGGCGGTTTGCGTGAGATCGGTGAGCCCTCCCGTAAAGCGATGATCCTCGATTTTGCCCAGGAGAACATTCGCGCGAGGTCGGTGGGACTCTATTACCTTGTACGCAGTCTGTCGATCACGCCGGCTGCCGCGATCGGCGGGCTGCTCTGGAGAATTGCCCCGGAAGTGCCGTTCGTCACGGCGGGAATAATCGGGCTGGTTGGGACCCTGGTCTTCGCCGTAACTGTTGAGGAACGATACGCCAGTTAGGAATTGGAACAGGAGATATTGTGATGAAATGGATCACACGGCAGAGGATTCAGGTGAACCGCACAGCGACCTGCTGGCTCATTGTGCGCTTTATTGATCGAGAGGCCGAGTTTCTTTTTGTGCCTCCGGATGAGGTTGCTGCGCTGCAAGAGGAAAAGGGTGCGACCGGATTCGATGCTCCCAACGCAACATACCCACACAAGGATACACAGGGTTTGTGTTCTTTTGCTTCGCTTGTCCGCGAGCGGCTCGCTCACGATCCCGTTCTGATGGAGATGGCCCGCATCGTTCAGGCAGCAGACTTCAACGATCAGTTGGACGATCATCCGGCAGCGCGCGGCTTACAGTTAATCAGCCGTGGTTTCCCGCTGGTGACGGGTAACGACCACGAAACTGCGAAGCGCGCCTCTCTCGTGTACGATGCGCTTTACGCGAGCATCAAGAACACACCGCGGGTTGACTAATGTACTTGTAGACACGTTTGCCTTTCCTAAAATGGGCGGCGTGCTAACCAACGTTGAGAAAGGGGATTGAGCAATGAGTACAGTTTCAAGGAGACGGGCGATGACTATCATGGCGGCGGGTGGGGCCGGAGCGGCGCTGACCAGTTTGACCGGTGGAGACGAAGTAAAAGCGCATCGGTTGGATCACAGGGCAATCATGACCACTGAAGAACAGGCGGCAACTGTCATTCCTGCGGCGCGAGCATTCAGTGGGCAACATTCGCCGAAACCTTTGCCGTTCGATCCGGCAAAGCTCAAGGGCATATCGGAAAAGCTCATCAAGTCGCACTGGGAAAACAACTACAGCGGCGCCGTCAAAGCGCTGAATGCCGTTGAGCAGAGACTTGCCTCGATGCTCACAGAGAAAGATCTGCCGCCTTACATTTATGGCGACGTGAAGCGCGAAGAACTGGTGCGCACAGGTTCGGTGGTTTTGCACGAGCATTACTTTGCTAACCTCGGCGGTGAAGGCAAGGCCAGTGGCAAGGTGCTCGATCTTATCAAGCAATGGTTTGGGAGTTACGAGCAGTGGGAAGCGGAATTCAAGAAGACTGCTAACGCCCTGGGAGGCGGCTCAGGTTGGACAATACTTTCGTTCAATTTGCACACCGGCGAAGTTCATAATTACTGGGCCTGGGATCACATGCATAACGCGCCGATGGGCTATCCGCTTTTGGTGCTGGATATGTACGAGCATGCTTATCAGATGGACTACGGCGCGGCAGCGGCCAAATACGTTGATGCCTTCATGCAGAATGTGAATTGGGATGAAGTCAACCGAAGAGTGGAAGAGATGCGCCTTCGCAAGTGAAAGTGCTGTTTCAGCTTAAGAGACAAACAAGCTGGGGGTTAGTTGAGATGGTAATATGTTGGATGGCCCAAAAGGCGTAGGGGTAGGGAAGGGGATCCAGTCCCATATATTACACGGACGGCATATATACGGACGGCGAGTCAACACGCCTCACTCCGGAGGAGTGAGATGTTTATAGACCAGAATCTTAAAAGTGCCAGGCGCGGTTCGGAGGGGCGGAATGAAACTGGATTGGTACTTGTCAAGTTGAGTTCCGCCCCTCCGAACCGCGCCGCATGGTTGTCGGACCACGAGCTATAAACATGCCACTCCTACGGAGTGAACCTCCGTTATAGTGCCTTTGTTTAACTGTTGGGGCTACGCCGGTCCAATTCTTTGGGGACCGCTTCTTTTTACGGTTGCGTTTCGGCTGGTGTGAGTTCCTTGTACATGATGGTCGTGCCCTCGAGCTCGGGTGTCAGCGCACCGCGTGCATAGCGTGGAATGACGCCTGCCGCGATGAAGTCAAGCGATCTGTACAGCAATTCGGCGTTGCTGCCGGACACTGTGTCGAGGGTGAGCAGCGTTCTTCTCTCAGATCGCGCAATCTCTTCCAAAGCGAACATCAGTGCTCTTCCAATTCCGCGGCGCCGGGCTGCCGGATGGACCAACAGTTTTGCGACTGCCGCCCGGTGTTGCTGATTGGGCGGCATCTCCAGATCGAGTTGCACTGTGCCGACAATGCGATCTCCACGACGTGCTACCACGACTCGACGTGTGGCGGCGCGCACCTGTGGCAAGACTTTGTCGACCCAGAACGCGCGAGCCTCATCGATGGAGAAGGGAGCAAAGAAGCTAATCCCGGCGCCCGCATGTACGACGGCGTGCAAGACCTCGGCCAGCATGCCTATTTCGGCATCGACGGAAGCCGCTCGCGAGGCGTCCGTACGCCACTCCTCAACTCGGATTTCTGTTGGTGCATTCATTATCATTTCTTAGTCATAGTAGGGCATTCCGTAACTCATACGTTCTACGGCGGTCGGCGCGGTTGTTCTGATTACTGCCCGAAGCTCTTTCAGTTTGCCCTGTACTTCTTTTGGAGCGACTGCAATGTAGGCATCAACGTCTTTTGGTTTTAGTTTTTTATTCATGCTTTGTTGCCCCTTTGGATTATGTCACTAAGCTGCCACGGTTTGATGGCCTTCGTCCCGGGTCCGCTTTACCAATCACGATTTACTATTTACGATTTACGGATTCATGAAACGTTGTCCCAGATGCGAGGTGGTCTATGCCGACGACTCATTGCGGTTCTGTCGAAGCGACGGCGCCGAGCTTGAGCCCGCTACCGCTGAGGATAAACGAACCCTGATCAAGCTTCCCCCGCTCGGCGGTGCGGCGCCGGCGCCCACGACCGAAGCTCTCCCACAGGCGCCAGCGCTACCCAGGCTCTCACAATTAACATTCGCGGAAGCCATCGAAGAGTATCCCGCGTGGTCTGCCAACGGCGACGAGATTGCCTTCAGCCGGGAAGAAGCAGGTATCAGAAGCATCTTCGTCAAAAGCCTGACCTCCGGTCAGGAACGCCGGCTGACGAACAGCGACAACGATGACATTCAACCTGCCTGGGCGCCAGATGCGAAGGCCATCCTATTTGTTAGAGCGAGACAGCCAAACGTTAAGCTCGAACCAGGGGACGTTTTTGGTTCTTTTATCGATGGTGATATTTGGTCGATTGATTTGGCGAGCCAGAAAGAGACGAGACTCATCGAGAATGCTTTCAATCCCGAATACTCTCACGACGGCAAACGCATCGCGTTCGATGCGTCGTGGGCCGGTCCACGGCGCATTTGGGCGGTCGATAGTCGCGGCTACAACCCACAGCAACTAACGTCGGATATTTCCGAAGGCATTAGCCACCTGCGCCCGCGTTGGTCGCCCGATGGAACGAAGGTCGCGTTTCAGAGTGTCGAGCGGACGAAATTCGATGTCCGCGTTGTTGATCTCACCAGGGGCAGATCAATTTGGGTCACAAATGATGCAGTGCAGGATCTCAATCCGGTCTGGTCATCCTCTGGCCTTTTTATTTATTTTTCCTCGTATCGCGGTGGTGGCATCAATATCTGGCGCGTTGCTATGTCGCCGGAAGGTACGCCGGCCGGCGCCCCTCAGCAACTGACTAACGGAGCCGGGCAGGATGTTCAGATTGCGATTTCGCGCAAAGGGGCAAGACTAGCCTTCTCTATACTTCGCCAAAACGCCGACATCTGGCGCCTGCCCGTTTCGCCTGAAACAGGCAAGCCCACCGGCGCGCCGATGGAAGTGATCACCACGACTCGCGAAGACAGTCGTGGCGCCTGGTCGCCTGACTGCAAAACGATCGCTTTCAATTCAGATCGAACCGGTGAGATGAACATCTGGCTACACTCGATCGAGACCGGGCAGTCTCGTCAGCTGACAAAAGGATCGGGCGGTGACTTTCAAGCCAACTGGTCGCTGGACGGCAGGCGCATAGCCTTCTTTTCCTCGCGGGCCGGCACGGCTGACATCTGGTGCGTCGAAGTGGAATCCGGCGAGCTTAAACGACTTACAAAGGCAGACTCCGTCGATGTGAATCCATTCTTTTCGCCTGATGGCGAAATGATCGCTTACAACTCGGATCAGAGCGGGCGGCCCGAAGTCTGGGTAATGAATGCGGATGGTAGCAATGCGCGACAACTTACTGATGTAGGCCTTGGTTTGATGGGCCATTTCATGCTGTGGCAACCGGAGGGCGATGCGGTGATCTTTCGCTGTCCTGGCGGTGGCAACCCGGTTACCATGAAGGTGCGTTTGGACGGAAGCGATCCGGAACCGCTGCCGGAGGTCGCCGGCGGCTCGCACATGTCGTTCTCCCCGGATCACTCGCGAATAATGGACGTGATTGGCCACAAGGCACTCTGGGTTTCACCGCTCGATGGCGGGAAGCCGGAGAAAGTTTTTGAATTCGATGATCCCGACGTACGGATCGATTATCCCGTCTGGTCACCTGATGGTCGCTGGGTCCTTTTTGATCGCTTTCGGCCACAAGGCGGCGACGTCTGGATGATGGAGCATTTCGAGTAGCCTGACCTCTGGCCTGGCAAACAACTCAGAATTCGCTGTGAATGGGAATCAGGATGGGCTAAAACGGTGGCAATCACCGTGATATGCACAACATCGTCGCCGCTACTATCTTTCGCCTCATCCAAATAATCTTGCTCCCGATTGGGGCGGTCGGTTATGTGCCGTTCGTCGTCAAATTAGTCACGTTCAGCCGCCGGTCGGGCACATCAGCAACCGTGCTCGCATCTCTCTACACGCGGTACATGCAGCACAGGTTGAGCACGAGGCGCGACGAGCCTTGTTATAGGCTGATGATGGTCCTCCCTAACGTCTCTCATCTGGGATTGCATCTCACAACAGCGCCTACGCTACTGGCTCACCGTCTAACCGGCTACGTGCCGAGGATCTACCGCTACCCCTATGAAGGTGAACCTCCGATGAAGCATCAGCCGGCGGCCCGGACGACCTTCTACGATGCGGCTCTGGAGCGGCACCTCGCCACAATCACCCAGCTCGTCATTCTCGGCGCAGGCTTCGACACGCGCCCGTACAGGCTGCCGGCAGGGACGCGAGTTCGACGCTTCGAGGTCGACGCGCCTAAGACACAGGCGTTCAAGCGTCAGATGTTGAAGAAGGCTGGCGTGGATACGACCCGGGTCACATACGTGCCTGCCGACTTCCTCAAGGAGGACTGGCTCGAGAAACTTGTGGATGCAGGCTTCGATCCGGACAAACCCAGCTTCTTCCTTTGGGAGTCTGTGACGATGTACCTGGACCGGGAGGCCGTAGAGAGCACGCTGCGCAAAATCGCCGGAACCGCCACCGGCAGCGTCGTCGCGTTCGACTACTTCTCGGCCGAAATCATCGAGTCGCGATCTCTTTTCATGCGCTACGCAAGAGCCGTGATCAATGCCACCGGCGAGCCATGGAGGTTCGGTATCGACAACACTCCGCCGGCAAGACAGCAGGTCGTCGAGTTCCTTGAGTCTTGCGGCCTCTCATTGGAGGAGCAGCGCAACTTCGGGCCGGAGAAGGACGGGAAGCGTGCGATGGCGGGCTTCGCCACCGCGATCGTGACGTCTGCCAGGGAACCGCTGAGCCATTAGAGTCATCGAGTCCAGGAGTGGCGTATGCCTCTCAACATTGAGGCACGCACGCAAGCTGAGGGAATTGCCAAAGACGAAATGCAGTACTGGTCAGCATGTCCTCAAGGAATTTACGCATGAAGAGGAGCAACAATAGATCCTTGTTTCAAGAAATGAGAGGCCTGTGCTTTATTGATGAGAAATTCGACCTGTTGACGCACGTCTTCCGTGGACCCTAGAATTAGTCTGTCGAAAAAATCAAAAATGCAATAGGCGAATTCAACTTGTAAGTGCAACATGTCGTGTTCAGGATAAGACTTCGTTTTCTGCTCCTTCTCATTCACACCGCGGCTTCAGCCCGGTGATAACAATCCGGACGGAGTTCAGGAACCGTTTTAACGGTTTTTGGTTCGACCGCTCAACAATCGGCAACTTTCTTCTCTAATCACCTTCAGCGGTAAGGTGTCCTCAAAGTGCGAAGGAAACCGTTGAAAACGGTTGGCTGATTTAACTTGTCACTGACCACCGGGCTGAAGCCGCGATGTGAATGAGAAGGAGCAGAAACGAAGTCTTATCCAGAACACGACGTGTTACATTTCCAAGTTGAATGCTCGGATACAGAAATCATTCGCGGGAATAGAAAATGGTTAGAATAAAAATGCGGGTCAAGGTCTTTTTAGCGAGCTCGTTGAACCAATTTTTTCCACAGATTCGAATGGGGTCCGGAAGGAGCACTCTGTGATCGGTCAGGTGCTCGGTCATTACCGTGTCGTGGCGAAGATTGGGGAAGGGGGAATGGGGGTTGTCTATCGGGGTCATGACGAAGTGTTGCACCGCGACGTGGCCCTGAAAGTAGTTAAGAAGGACGCTCGTCTTGATCCGTCAGCAAGCCAGAATCTGCTCCACGAAGCCCGCGCTTCTTCCTCTCTTGCCCATCCTAATATCTGCACCATCCATGAAGTTGGCGAGACTAACGGCGAACTCTACATTGTAATGGAGTTGGTCCAGGGGAAGTCTCTGCGTGCGCTGAGCGGAGATGCGGGATTGCCGGCGGAGTCAGTTCTCCGGTATGGCGTGCAGATAGCCAGCGCACTCGTCCGCGCTCATGACAGGGGTATCGTTCATCGAGATCTAAAGAGCGCGAATATTGTGGTCACTGCTGAAGGCCTGGTCAAAGTCCTCGATTTCGGCTTAGCGAAACGCATAGGGAGCGGAATATTCCAAGGTACTACCTGGACCTTTGAATCAATGCAGGAGCCATCCACGGTAAGCGGTACCTTGCCGTATATGGCGCCCGAAGTCTTGCGCGGTGAGGGAGCCGACTATCGCAGTGATTTGTGGGCCCTCGGAGTTGTGCTTCATGAAGCGGCTTCCGGACGTCTGCCATTTGAAGGACGTACTGCCTTTGAAATCAGTTCGGCCATCATGCGCGAACTGCCTAAGCCGCTCGGCCCTCCGGTGCCACCCGGTCTCTGGGCCATTATCCAACGCTGCCTCGCCAAGGAGCCGATGCAGCGATATCAACGCGCCGGTGAAGTTCAGGCCGCTCTGGAAGCAGTTCAGTCTGCTGTTGTCATTTCTAATGATCCTGGTGTCGATCGAAGCGGACCCACAACCACGGTTTTGCACGGTGTGCAACACGTTCAAGTCAGAAAGGGAGACTTTCTTTTGTTGGTGGGAACCACAAAAGGCGCGTTTCTCATTCAGTCGAACGCTCAGCGCAAGCGTTGGAAAGTTGGCGGTCCATACTTCCATGGGCAGGCTGTTTACGCGATGGCCTATGACGGCCGTGGTGGTCAACACCGCATCTGGGCCTCAACGCAGGGTATTTGGGGCACGCTCCTGCGTTCCAGCGACGATTTCGGAAAGAGCTGGACCAATCCTCAGGAGGCCGCCATTCGATTTCCCGGCGATAGCGGCGTTTCGCTGAAAAACATCTGGCAGATATCGCTCGGCCGGCCGCAGGAACCTGACGTACTGTATTGCGGCGTAGAACCAGCCGCGCTTTTCGAAACTCGCGACGCGGGAGAGACATGGTCTTTGGTGCGTGGTCTATTCGATCATCCGCACCGGCACCGTTGGATGCCGGGCAACGGCGGCCTGGCCTTACACACGATTGTTCTCGACCCCACCGACAACCAGCGCATGTACGTAGCAATCTCAGCCGGTGGCGTTTACCGCACCGACAATGGCGGGTGTACCTGGACAGCGCAAAATCGGGGCGTTCGCGTTATGTTCATGCCCGGCAAATACCCAGAGTTCGGCCAATGCGTACACAAGATTGTGATGCACCCTATTCGTCCCGAACGTCTCTTTCTACAAAATCATTGGGGCTTGTATCGCTCCGACGACCGTGGCGAAAACTGGACGGACATTGCCAATGGGGTGCCGTCGGATTTTGGTTTTGCCATGGTCATGCACCCAAAAAACCCGGACTGCGTCTATATCGTTCCCGTTGAGTCCGACGAGTTTCGCTGCACGTGCGACGGCCGCTTGCGCATTTATCGAACGCGTAACGCCGGCGCCTCGTGGGAACCGCTCATGCGCGGCTTGCCACAAAAGGGAGCTCACGAGACTGTCTTGCGAGATGCAATGACAGTGGATTCATTCGATCCGGTCGGGATTTACTTCGGCACACGGAGCGGGAAGCTCTTTGGCTCGAGCGATGAAGGTAGGACGTGGCAGAAAATGCTCGAAGGGCTACCGCCTGTAGTCTGCATACGGAATGCAGTCGTCGAGGACGCCTCCCCAGGTGCAACGCCAACGTTAACTAAGGCGTTGTCATCCGCAACTTCATCTCGAGCCAAGTCAGTCGCGACAAACAAGTCGCGTCGGACAAAAAAATGATCGCGCCACTGACCTTTTACATTCCAGCGCCCTTGTGCGAATTTACTGCAGGGCACAGCAAAGTCGAGATAGCACACGCCCCGACTACCCTGGCCGACGCGTTGTCGACCCTGTGGATACTCTACCCTGGCCTTCGAGATCGGATAGCCACGGAGCAGGGACAAATTCGGGAACATATCAATGTTTTCATCGGGGACGAGGATGTTCGATTCACGGGCGGACTTACGAGTCGCCTCTCCGTAGGCTCTGAGATTTCGATCGTCCCGGCCATCAGCGGTGGCGGAGATAAGTAACCGTAGGAGTGAACGTCGCTCCCTACGAAGTAAACCTCCGCTATGGGACGAAAGTAATAAGCGGTTCTTCACTCCGGAGGAGTGAGATGTTTATAGACCAGAACATCAAAAGTACCAGGCGCGGTTCGGAGGGGCGGATGAAACTGGATTGTTACTTGTCAAGTTGAGTTCCGCCCCTCCGAACCGCGCCGGAGGGGTCTCGGACTACGAGCTATAAATATGTCACTCCTACGGAGTGAACCTACCGGCGAACGGTGTCAATAAACGCGGATGATACAGCTCCGAAAAGACTGACCCGGCATTCCATCCTCAATGGACTTTTTCGGTGTGGCGTGCAGGTCAATGCGTTTCGTGCCATTTACGCAGCAACCTTTGTTCTTTGTCTCTATCAATACCAGCTTTCAGTTCTTCATTCAGGCGACTTGTTTCGCGTCAGGTTAGTATATCTCTGATCGTGTCATTCAGCGGGCGAGAGTGAAGACCAGCGCCAGCAGCTTTATTACAATCGATGAACATAAAGCCTTTCAAATGCGGCGCACCTTCTTCCGGTTGTTCACTCGTTAACGTGGCGAGGGGGGAAGTTTCGTCTATACCTAAACGGCTAACATCCGCATACACGGAGAGACTGGATATGAAAACGTAAACGTCTACTGATTGAAACAAGATTTCCGCTGATGCCTTTACGGTACGCGGCAGATATCCACAAGTATCGGAATAATCGTCTCAACGACTCTCTTGTGCGTTCTCAGTGTTCTCAGTGTCTCCGTGGTTGTGTGGTTTCGTTTGTAGAATTCACCACCGAGACACGGAGAACACTGAGTAAGCACACTTACTTGCATGGCTATGGCTCATTGTCATCCTTTCAGTTTGGAGAATGCTGCGTTGAGATCTGCAATTAGATCATCGAGTGTTTCCAACCCGATGTTGAACCGAACTAGCCGCTCTGTCTTCAGCGCATGTTCTCTGGTGAGATCAAAGTATGGAACTGCCAAGCTTGTCAGGCCACCCCAGCTATTGCCGGTGGATCGTAATACGTGACCTCAACGTTATAACGTTTGAGCACATCTTCCGCGAGAGCCCTGTTGGGCCCATATATGCTGTCGGGCACGAGTGCATGCTCACCAGAATTCACGAAAGAAAAGTAGATCAGAGCAAGGGCCGCTTGTCCACCGGGCGTGATGAAGGTTCGATAGCCGCCTTCAAGTTCTGCTATCCGAGCGGCAAGCTCGAGTGTCGTCGGCGTCCCATACAGCCCGTAGGTGTAGGCAGCTTCATCGTGATCCCACGTGTCTTTAACCGACGCCGCGTTCGCAAACAGAGTAGTTGACCCGCGGTAGGTGGGCGGTACAAGGGATTGAAATCCGTCAGGAACGATCACATCGGGGTGGATTACTTTGGTTTTCCAGTCAGTCAATTTCATCTCCTGAGTTGCCTATGCGTTCAAACTTGAGGGGCTTACCGGCTGTGGCATGATAAAGCTCTCAAATCGGTATTATCACGCTGCGGGTTGATAATACCGAGTGCTCTCGAAAACCAAACTGCGCCAGTACGGCCAACACACTTGCTTGATGGCGCGATATCTAACTTGATGGCGCGATATCTAATATGAGAGTAGCTTTCCACAAAAAGTCAATCCCACCCACTGCCGTAACTGCCGTGGGTGGGATTTGGACTTTTTGTGTAAAGCCTATGAGAGTTATCATCCGCCGGTCGGCAATTTCAATCAGGAGGATCTTAAAAACATGCGATGCACTTGCGTTTTCGCGCTTGCTCTTCTTGCAGTCATATTTGCCCCAACAGCGACCTTCTCTCAGGGTGGTGGGCAGATGGAGACTTCCCGCGGAGTCGCCGGTGGCGGAGTGTCGGTTCCCGGCTGGACCGGAAAGATCGACGCCAAAGAGGAGGCAGCCGGGATGACCCTCAACAGCGCTAAGTTGGCTAAAGAGGGCGATGCCCTGCACGTTACCACCGGGCCGGCGGTGACTTACTGGAATCCCGCTAACAAAGCGGCGGGAGACTACACCGTAAAAGCGACGTTCAAGGAACCGAAGTACATGAACCTGAATAGCCACCCACACCCTTACGGGCTGGTAATTGCGGGTAATGATCTGGGAACGGACCAGCAGAGTTACTTGTACTGTGCGGCTTATGGTAACGGCAACTTCATCGTGCGCGGTTTCGGACCAGCTCCATTTCAAATGAATGGCCCACGTGGTAGTGCGGATCCCGCAGTCAACAAGGCGGCTGGCGTGGGCGAACCGGTAACGCAGGAAATTGCGATTTCAGTGAAGGGTGAAAAGGTTGAGTGCGCCATCAACAACAAAGTCGTCGCGAGCTACGATAAGTCTGCGCTGGTAACTGCAGGTAAACTAAAGTCTACTGACGGCGTGTACGGCATCCGCTTCGCCCATAACACAGAGGGCATTGTCACCGGCCTCACGATCACGAAACCTTAGGGGGAAGCTCTGAACAAGTTCATTCGGCTGTCGACCGATATCACGGACTCGGACGGCATAGCGATCTCTCGGGTGGGATTTGGACCACCGCGGCAATGAAGTCAGCAACCGTAATGATCCAAGGTCTTCAGGTGTTTTTGCTAAACCGGGGATGCTGGACATCGATCTCCGTGTCACATCGGGCGGGTTTCACTCGTCACTACCATGACGAAACACAACGAGGGAATGTGACCGATGGAATGAACACGAATTGCTGGCCGAGCGATTTGAAGCCAACCGGGCCCACCTCAGGGCGGTAGCTTACCGGATGCTCGGCTCGCTGGGTGAGGCGGACGACGCAGTGCAGTAGTCCTGGTTCCGCCTCAGCCGCTCCGACACGAGCGGGGTCGAGAACCTGGGCGGATGGTTGACGACGGTCGTCGCGCGCGGTCAGATCATGACTCGCTGTGGCATGAAGTACCGTAACGCGGTAGCGTCGGGTCAACCTTGGGCATCACTACTCGCAGTGTTAATGAAGTCATCAGTACCGTAGCGTCGGGTCAACCTTGCGTATCACGACTCGCTGTGTCATGAAGTACCAGCGTCGGGTGAACGCTGCAGATTCTATTGACACTGCAACTCGCCTTCGCATCGTTGACCCGATGCTACCGCGTTACGGTACTGACTACGTTGACACTGCGAGTCTTGAAGTACTCAGAAAGGCTCTCATGCGATCAAGCTCCGCCTCGAGTTCGCGCTTGAAAGCGCGATCGCGAGGTTGTGATTCGACATAGCCCACCTCAGCCTTAAGCTCACTGTTCTTCACTGAGAGGTTGCCCCAGCCAATCACCCGGTCCCGCCAAAGCAGTGGCATAGCGTAATAGCCGAGTTTGCGTTTGGGCGCGGGTGTGTAGGCTTCAAAACGGTAGACCCAGCCCCACAACAACTCGAAGCGCGCGCGGTCCCGCACCACGGGGTCGAAGGGCGCCAGCAACCGCACCGTGTCCTGCGGCACATGGCCCATCGCAACCTCCTCGGCGGGCCAATACCAGTCGACGCCATCGATGCGTGTATGCGAGAGCCGCTCTTTGGCTCGCTGCAAAGCAGTCCTCAACTCGCCTTGCCACTGCGGCGCCGCAAAGCGCAGCCGGCGCACAAAGAACGACAGGCTCGGACTGGGCAACGGCGCGTAAATGCGAACAACCACATCGACCAGTGCATCGATCCGCGCACGGCGCTCGGCTGCATCGGTTGGCCCCGTCTCGTGTTGGTGTGCGGTGTAGATGCGGATGCCGTTCTCGCGCCGCGCCACACGCAACAGGCCGCGGTAGTGCATGGCATCCAGCAGATGGGTCGTGGCGTTCGACGAGCCGCCCCAATAGTTCTTCACCGTGCCGTGCGAGAAATGTTCATCGACTTCGCGCGGGTGCACTGCACCGCGTTCGCGTACGAACTCGAGCAGGAGCTGTGCGCGCTTCTTTTGTGCAGGCGGCCAGGGCGACCCCACGTCTTCGGCAGGAACACGGGAGTCCGAGCGCGGATGCATCAGCGCTTGTAACGAGCTCGTCACGAAGCCGTAGGTGACGAAGAAGTCTTCTTCGATGTCGAGTGTTGCGTAGCGGCGTTCGAGTTCACCTGCATGATAGTTCCTGACTCGATGACGCAGGATCAGATCCTGAGCGCGCGCCGGCGCGCGGATCGGATCAGCCTGCACAAAACCCATTCTGTGGAGGACGCGTTTTAGCGTGGTGGGCTTGAAGAAGTTACGCGCGACAGTAAACCGCCGCAGATCGTCGAGCGTGATCAGCATAAGAAGAATCCCGACTAGCTTTGCGGCTTTGCTCCTTTGCATCTTTGCGTGAAACTGTTTTAGTTGCGGCTAAGCCGCGCTGCGTAATCTGTATGAGTTCAAACGTTTCGGAAACGATAGCCCAAGCCCCTGATGGTCTCGATCAGTGATGATCTGTCGCCCAGTTTTTTACGCAACGATCGCACGACCGCTTCAACCACGTTACTGCCCGTGTGTTTCCAGCCCCAGACATCCTCAACAAGTGAAGCACGCAAAACTCCAGTACCTTTGCGATGATAAAGGTATTGAAAGACTTCAAATTCAAGCTTTGTTAGCTTCACTCGTTTCCCTTCGAGCATTAGCTCATGAGCCTGCGCGTCCAACATCTCTTGTTCGACACCGAGTTCGGCAGCTCCCAACCCTGCCAGCCATCCGTCAACTGAGGCTGGACCAAAATCCAGCATTGCAGAGGTATAGCTCGTGCCGGAAAGCTCTGTCTCACCCTCAAGCGGTTGGAATCCTAGTCGCTGCGCGACGGGCGCGTACACACTCAAATTGTTGCAAGCACGAATGCGCAACCCGGCGATGATCGTTCCCGACACCTGGCTTTGCACAAAAACTCCAAAATCCCACCCACGGGACAGTCACGGGACAGTGGGTGGGATTCAAGAACCCGGTGCGTGCTCGCATGTAGGTTGGATCTGAACCATCCACCAACTGCCGAAGCTGTGAAAAAAAGCGTTAACTCGCTTTCACCCCGTTAGGGCTGGCATGTTTATAGCTCGAGGACCAAAACCCCTCCGAACGCCGTTGGTGAGGGCATTTCAAGTCGGGCTATAAACATCTCACTCCTCCGGAGTGAAGAGTTTAAGTCTCTTAGATTGTAGGTCAAATATGCGCCAAACTTTTTCGGCCGATTTTCTCGAAATCAATTTTTTCACAACCTTTGCTCCTGACTAGAACAGACTGCCTTGGGCGATTTCGGGACTTGTTTTCCGTGCGTGACTTTCAAGCCAATGGGTGAGCGAGGAGGTCGGATCGAAGGAATCCGGGAAAGGGATTGCCCCACGCTTGAGTAACAACCGATTGCCTTCGGGGACCTCCGGGCCATCGACGACGAAGACCGGAACCCAACCGGCTGCCAACGCCTCTTCCGCGCCAGCCCAGGTACCACCCTTCTCCGCGTCACTCGCAACTACGAGCGCGAAGTCAGCGAGCGCGTAGATCAGCTTGTTGCGAGCCATCGCCGTGCCTACATTGAAGCTGGTCTGCGGCGAATAGGGCGTCGCCAGAACCAGATGTGATTCTTCAATGGCGGCACGTACATCAGATGCTCGCACCGCCTTCTCCAGACTGTCTGCCAGCAATCCGGCAGCGCTTCCGCCTGATGCGAGCGCTGCGCCCATTGCGGTCTTGTCGACTCCACGTGCGCCACCCGAATAGACTATGAGATTGGATTGAGCACAGGCCCGGCCGATAAGTTCAGTTAACTCGAAGCCGCGCGCATCTACGTTGCGTGAGCCTATTACTGCGAGCCCGGGCTGATTGAGGAGTCGAGCTTCTCCGGCGCCGTATAGCATGAGCGGCGCAGCTCGTCCCAGCCGTTCCATGAGCCTTGAGGGGTAATCTTCATCGAGACGCGTAATCAACCAAATGCCGAGCTCCTCGAGTCGTCCCAGTTCCTGCTGGAGGATGCTACTGCGGGCTAACAACCGAGCAATCCGGTCAGCCTCGCCTTTGTCGATCTGAAGAACAGCCTCCATTTGTGCGGAGGTCAGACCGGGAAGCTTAGCCGCGTCAATGGAGCCAAGCTCCAGCTTTCGTTCCAGCTCGCTCCATTCGCGCGTAGTCAGAGGTTTAGTGTCCGGTCCATTGGGAGAACCCAACCGCGAGCCGAGGGAGAAGAGCACCAGAGAGGCGTCACTTTGGATCATAATTAGGTTTTACGCGCTGACGCGCGTGCCAGCGTGAATGGATAAACTATGCCGCTGCCTTTTCGTCTGAGCAGCCAGCCTGCAAGAGTCAGAGTCCAACCAGAGTCGATGATGTCGTCCACCAGGAGCACAGCGCCGGTTGGCAGCCGGTCGATAGTCTGCAGGCTGCCGGCGACATTGCGCGCCTGCATTGAGCTATTAGCCATCAATTTTTGTTCACACGCCTGCGAAGTGCGAACGAGCGCGGCTGCGAAGGGAATACCAAGCGATTTAGCTAACCTTGAGGCGAAATCGTACACCAACGTAGGATGCCGCCGGGAGGGGATGGCCGTGACCCATTTGAGCGAAGGTTGCCAACGTTCTCGAATAAGGACCACCGCCGCGTCCACTAATTCATCACTGAAGTTGCCCCGTTCGTATTTGCCTTCACGCACCAGTTTCCCCCAGCCCGCATCCCCGTAATAGCAGAGCGCGCGGCCCTCGGCGTTGCGCATCTCCTCAGGGATCACGGAGGTGAGTTCGGGAAACAGACCGGGAGGCCAGCGCTTCCTCGGTTCGATAACAATCTCTGCTCCCCTTAAAAAGGCGATGGCCTCTCGCGTGATTTCTGGTTGGACCTCGGCGCTAAAGCCGCGTCCTTGACAATTGGCGCACACGCCGCAAGGCTGGGCTTGTGGATCGTCCAACTCGTGCGTGAGAAACTCCATCAAGCAGCCACGATACCTCACGTAGGCGCGCATCTGCGCGACTTCTGCCTCTCGCAACGCCGTGATGCGGCGCATTCGTTCCTCGTTCGGCTGCCAGGAGCGGGACGTGCGGCAATACAGTGCGGCTTTACCGTTATGTTCAACTATCACTGCACCTTCCACTTCGAGCAGTTTTAGGGCGCGTTCTGTCATTGAGCGCGAGACATTGATCACCACAAGTAGTTGATTCATCGTGAGACTACTTGCAGAAAGTGCTTCGACTATCGCACTCATCACTTCGGAACTCGGAAAGGCGGTCTGTATAAAGTAGTCTTGAATCTCATCATCCTCTGCGCCGCTCAGTAAGATGCCATAGGCGCGATCCACCGCGCGTCCGGCCCGGCCAACTTGCTGGTAGTAAGCGACAACCGAACCGGGCCGCTGGAAGTGAATTACGAAGGCCAGATCGGGCTTATCGAATCCCATACCCAACGCCACCGTCGCAACCAGCGCCTTGATCTCGTTTGCAAGCAATGACTTTTCAAGTGCGACGCGGTCCAGTCTGGCGTCGTCTCCCGCGTGATAAGCTTCAGCGCTGATGCCCTGTGACCTAAGCCAACCAGCTACTCGTTCAACGTCAGCCACGGTCAAACAATAGACCACGCCGCTGCCCTTGAACTTGCAAATGTTCTGCGCCAGCCACGCCAGCCGTTCGGCCTGACTGGGCAATACTATGTTCTGAAGGCGCAGCGAAGTGCGGACGAGAGGACCACGCAAGATCGTAAGTCCCTCTCCCAGTTGAGCGTGAACGTCGGCGATTACCCGGTTGTTTGCAGTGGCAGTTGTCCCCAGCACGGGAACTCCCAGTGGTAACTTCTCAATTACGTTGATGAGGCGGCGGTAATCAGGTCGAAAGTCATGACCCCAGTCGGAGATACAATGCACTTCATCGACCACGAACAAGCCTATTCGCTTCCACAAACCCTGAAGTAGTGAGTTCTTAAATCGTTCGTTACCTAATCTTTCGGGCGAGATCATCAGGATGTCGCAGGCGTCGTTAGCAAGCGCAGTTTCGGCCGCGTCCCACTCTGCCACGTTTGAGCTGTTGATGGTGAAGGCTCTGATGCCGATTTTGGCAGCAGCTTCAATTTGGTTGCGCATTAAAGAGAGCAGGGGACTGACCAACAAGGTGGGGCCGGAACGCTGGTCCCGAAGAAGTTTTGTAGCGAGAAAGTAGACTAAACTCTTTCCCCAACCGGTCCGTTGAACAACCAGAGCGCGGCCGCGACGCTCAACGACCGCCTCTATGGCTTGCCACTGGCCCGCCCGGAACTGCGCCTGGGGCCCGAGCATCACTCTGAGCAGCGCCAGAGCGCGACTTTTGATTTGAGGTGAGGACATGAGGACGTGATTCTATCAGAGGTAATCGTTCCCTGGCTAAGCTTAGCGTTCAATCAGCTCGAGGAAAATTGAGAGTCTCCATATTTTTTTACAGTACTGCCATTTCACCTACCGCTCTCATCGAGATCCGCATTCAAGCTGTACTGATCATCTTGGATTCTTTTGCCGGAAACCTCCACACGTCCTTTGATGTTGTCCAAGGTGTACGCGA
>WNGF01007137.1_pt1 | contig 25734 bp, 19 predicted proteins | sample 5400641 | NCBI WGS metagenome assembly WNGF01 (sample SAMN13153371, study PRJNA577476) | soil metagenome | isolation source: 80 cm soil or saprolite under grassland replicate 2 | place: USA:California | collected 2016-06-15 | reverse complement strand
GTCGGCGTGGACGTCGACGTACCGCACCGCCCACACCCACCGCCCCGAGTCGTCCTGCACGAGCGTCGCCTCCACCCTGGAGCCCTGCGTCCCACCCTCGTACGCGGCCCGCTGCACCGCCTCGCTGCACGAGATGAACTCCGGCGGCCCCGGGTCCACGCACGCGCCACCCGCGCCCCCCGGCGGCGGCTGGAACGAGAAGTCGTCCCCGGGGAAATCCGGGATCAGGCTCCGGATGCGCCCGTCGTCCAGTCGGACGGCCTGAAGGTGCGTGGTCTCGCTCCAATCGCCGCGGTGCAGGAACGCGACCTCGGCCCCGCCCCCGATCCACTCGGGCGCCCAGTTCCGCTCGCTGTCGACTCCTGCCAGGAGGAACGGCTCGTTCTTCGGGTCGCCGTCGAGGGGTAGCACAGCGTCGTACGCCCAGATCGTGGAGTCGAACCCCTTGCGAACCTCGAACGCGATGAGCCGTCCGTCCGGCGACCAGTCCGGCTCGGCCACCGAACCACCCACCTCGTCGGCGCTCACCACCATGTGCTTGTCCGTACCGTCGCCATTCATGATCCACAGCTCCGATGGTCCCCCTGACCTGGCTCGGACGAACGCGATCCGCTCGCTATCAGGCGACCACGTGGGCGTGGCGTCACTGTAGATCTCCTCCGTGTAGCCAGTGAGGTTCTGGATACCGGATCCGTCGACCCGCACGGTCAACACCGAGCCGCCGTCTCCGTCATCGAACGCGATCGTGGATCCGTCGGGTGACCAGTCTGGGCTGGCCGCGTTGACGCCGTGCTCCATCAGTCGTCGCGCGTTCGACCCGTCGGCATCCGCGATGTAAAGGCCGGAGCAGCCGCAACTCTCCTCACCCGAAGCCCGGTAGATCATCTGGCTCCCATCCGACGACCAGGCAGCATCCCATTGCGGAGACGTCGACCCTTGGACGTCGACGAGTTGATGGTCCGTGCCATCGGGTCGCATCGTGCACACCCTCGGTCCAGACATATCCGCGTAAGCCAGCTCACCCCCAGCGCACTGGTACGCGATCCGCCCGCCGTCCCACGACGCCGCTGCTGGTCGCTTCGGGTTCTTGTTGTTCCGGAGTCCACCGATGGCGAGCCATGCCCCTGCCGTTCCTGCGCCGGCCACGACCAACGCCACGACGGCAGCGCCGAGGCGGCGGCGGCGGCGGCGCTGGCGGGTGCGGCTGTGCACGGGCTCCCAGGCCTCGGGGGCCCGGAGGTCCCGGACCTCGCGGTCGAGCAGCTCTCGGATTTCAGTCATAGCCCTCTCCCAACGCTTCCTTGAACCCTGCCTTCGCCCGGTGGACGCGGGCCCGGACCGACGACGGTCTGATGCCCAGCGCCCGGCCGGCCTCGGCGGAGTCCAGACCCAGCCATTCGGTGAGGACGAGGGCCGACCGCTGCCCCTCGGGGAGCGCCAGCAGAGCCCGGAGCACGTCGCTCCGCGACGCGGCCACCGACGCCGGGTCCGCCGCCGAGGCGGGCCGGGGCGCATCCTCCTCCCGTGCCCGGAGCCGGAGCCGGCGGAGCCGCCGGTGGTGCAGGTGCACCGCGATCCGCACGGCGTACCCGCCGGGAGAGTCCATGCCCCGCACCCGTTCCCAGCGCTCCAGGGTCCTGGCCATGGCCTCCTGGGCGATGTCGGCGGCCTCGGCCCGGTCGCCGGTCAGCAGGAACGCCAGCCGGAACACCCTCGGATGCTCCCGGCAGAAGAAGGACTCGAAGTCGAGCTCCGGCGCATCCTGCGTCTCGGTCACGGTCTGGGCCCTCATCGCGTCCTCACCATGACCAAGCCCCGGGGCGGGCCGAGCGTTGCAACCGTCCTACGGGGGCGGCGGAGGCGGGAGCTTCGACGACGGGCCGGGCTCACCGCCGTCCGGCGGTTCGATGGCCAGCTGCGAGCTGCCGAACCGCTCCTCCAGGAACCTGCCGTGCGCGAGCAGGCGGTCCACGTCGTTGCGGGCCACCGCGTCGGCCACCTCGTTCATCTGGGCCGACAGCAGGTCGAGCTGCTCCAGCAGGACCTGCCGCGCCGTCTTCCCTTCCTCGATCGGATGCGAGTTCGCGTAGTCCCGGGGCAGGCTCAGGTAGCTCTCCACCGCCGTCGGCAGGTAGTCGGTTGCCGTTCGCTGGAGGATGAACAGCTCCTGCGACGCGCCGGACAGCTTCCCGACGTTCGGCAGGATGCCCTCGATCGTCTCCGCGATGCCGTTCACGCGGACCGAGATCTCCGTGGGAGCCCGGTCCCGGCACTCCTTGCGCACCCGGTTCAGCGCCGAGCGGACGCCGCTCGGGTCGAATCCCAGCCGCAACAGGTCGGTGGCCGGGCGGCGCGGCGCGACCAGCACCCCGATGACGTACAACGCCACCACCACCAGCGGCCAGAGCTTCGCGAGGACCCCGACGAAGTACAGGACCAGCCCCACCAGCGCCAGCAGGCAGCCGAAGATGTTCTTCGCGCTGGCCAGGTACCGCATCACCGGCCCGGGCGTCCGGGCCCTCCCCTGGGCGGCCACTACTGGAACCCCCGGATCTCCTTGAACACCTTCGACAGCGACTCCGAACGGCTGTCGAAGACCTCGCCCCCGGTCTCGTCGGCCACGTCGTGCAGCTCACCCGGATCGGCCTCGCCGAACAGGACCGGGAACGTCTTGATCTGCCTGGCCGGGGGGCCCAGCGAGTGGTAGTCGTTCAGGAATTCGCCGAACGAGATCCCCGAGTTGCTCTCGCCGTCGGTCATCAGACAGATCGACGTGAACCGGGTGGGATCTGCCTGTAAGGCGGCCGTCGCCGTCCGGTATGCGGTGTCGAGCGCCGAGTAGATCGAGGTGTGTCCGCCCGCCTGGAGCCGCCCCACGAAGTCGCGCACGGCCTGCAGGCTCGTCGAGTTCGGGTCGGTGGTGTCGATCGTGAAGTCCTTCACCTGATGGACGCTACCGGAGAACGTGATGAACGTGACGTCCTCGCGCGCCCGGAACTGGGCGAACCGGCCGGTGAGGCTGGTGTCCAGCCCGGTGAGGCCGACCAGGGCCCGCTTCAGCTCGTCCAGGCGGTCCCCTTCCATCGAGCCGCTGACGTCGAGCACGAACACGGAGTGCGAGGGCGGCCGGATCTCGTTGAGGTACGCGTCGAGGAGCGCGTTCACTACCTGGAGCGTCGACGGGAACGGCAGCTCCACCAGCACCTGCGACGGGAACCGGGAGTCCGGGCGCACCTGCGGGATCACCGGCCGCCGGTCGGTGTTCTCCATGATCCACCGCTGCGACGCCTCCGACCGGAAGAACGCGACCGTCTTGTCGTACAGCTCCCGCTTGTCCTCGTGCAGCAGCATCAGCGGGTAGTCCGCCGAGATGATGCCGTCCTTCGGATAGATCAGGTCGAGGGGCTCCTGGAGCGTCCCGGCTCGGTTCAGCTCGAGCAGGATCGACTCGTAGTTGATCATCCCGTCGAGGTCCGCCTGCTCCTGCACGAACGAGTCGGCCAGGAATCCCGAGGACCCCGCCGTCAGCTTCTGCCCGGAGAAGAACTCCTTGAGGTGCTCGACGTCGATGTCGTCCTCGGTGAGGGCGTTCCCGGTCCCGGCGAACGCGGACGCCACGCCGACCAGGGCCGTGAAGCCGCTGTTCGACGCCGCCGGGTTCGTCATCGCGTAGTGGAACTCCCCGGCCAGGGCCTTGTCCGAGATGTCGGCCCACGTGACGTCGGGGTTGTCCTCCCACCCGAACCGCTGGGCCACCGAGCGCTTCACCCCGATGACCACCGGCGAGACCATCATCGAGGTCTGGGCCAGCACCTTGTGGGTGTCGCCCTGGGCGAGCGTCAGGTAGTTCCCGCTGGAGAACCACGCCGCGTCGGCCGGATCGCCGTCCAGGATGGCCTGGGCGCCGTCCAGCGAACCCGTGAACTCGAGCTCCAGGTGGACCCCAGTCTGGTCCTCGAGCTTGGGCAGCAGCGGCTGGAGGTCCTTCAGCTCCGAGCCGGCCAGGACCGTGAGCGTGTCCGCCGGGTTCGCGCCGCCGGATCCGCACGCAGCGAGCAGGCCGGCCACGAGGGCCAGCGCGAGCAGGCTCGACGCGAACCGGGCCCCTCGCATCGCTCCCCCTAGGACAGGTCCGGCAGGGAGAGCTCGGCCGGCGCGGCCGGCGCCTGGTCCCGTTGCTCCCCCTGACGGACCCGGTTGAGGTAGTCCTGGGCCTTGCCGACCTCCTGCTCCAGGGTCTGGACGGTCTGCTTCATGCTGTCCAGGGCCTGGAGCTTGAAGCCGTCGATGGCGTCCATCGTCGCGTAGATGTTGTTGAACGCCGCCTGGAGCTTGCTCACCTCGATCGTGGACGAGGCGGCCTGCTTGCCCACCTCAGCCGATTGCTCCCGGAGCATCTCGGAGGTCCCCTCGATGACGTTCCCGGTGGTCTCGTTCAGGGCGCTGATCTGGTCGAGGACGAGCTTCTGGTTGGCCAGGGCCTGGGCCACGATCACCGCGGTTCGCAGGGCCGACACCGTGGTGGTGGTGGCCCGGTCCACCCCCTTGATCAGCTCCACGTTGTTCTTGCGGATGAGGTCGAGGGCCAGGTAGCCCTGGGCGCTCACCGCGAGCTGGGTCAGCAGGTCCTGGACCTTCTGCCGCACGGGGAACAGCAGGTCCTCCCGCATGGCCTTGCCCTTCTCGGCCTCCGTGGACTCCACCACGTTGATCTGCATCTCGAGCCCGGCGTCCAGGCGCTTGGCCAGGTACACGTACTGGTTCAGCCGCTGCATGGCCTGCCACAGGTTGGCCTTCTCCTGTTCGACCGAGGCGTTGTCCTGGCGGAGCTCGTCCTGGCCCGAGTACAGGGCCTGGAGGATGGCCTCGATGTGGTTCTGGGCCGAGTGGTACTTGTCGAAGTAGTCGCGCATGTGGTCCCCGAAGGGGATCAGCCCGAACAGCTTCTTCTTCGACATGATCCCCTGCTTGCCGGGGTCGAGGTCCTCGATGGTCTGGCGCAGGTCCACCAGCGACTTCGCCACGGGGGCCTTGTTGTCGAACAGCCCCGAGCCCATGGCCCGGACCGGCTTGTCCAGAAGACGGTTCGACACCTCGGCCGACTCCCGGACCTCCTTGTCGCCGATGGCCCGGACGGCATCACTCTTCTGCTGGAACTCCACCGACTTCGGATCCATCTGGATGACCGACTGCACGAACCCGTCGGCCATGGCGTCGAGCTTCGTGGCCACGGCCGGGTCCATCTGGATCATCCCCGGGGCCTGCTCCGGGGCGACGGCCTGGACGGCCTGCGGCGGCTGCAGGACCAGGGTGGTCCCGGCCTGCGCCGGCGGGGTCAGGGCCTGGGTCTGGGCCGCGGCCTCCGGTGGGGTGAGGGCGCCGTTGCCGGCGGGGGGCTCTGGTGTGCTCATGACGAGGCTCCTCCTTGGTTCTGCGAGTACAGCTCCTCGATTCGCCCGATCATGTGCTCGAGCGCCTCGTAGCTGGGCGGTTCGATGAGGTCGATGATGGTGTCGGGGATGGGGGCGTCGTGCTTCGCGACCTCGTCCCGGAACGGCGCCGGGTCGTTCGTGCGGAAGCCGTAGGCGGCGGCCAGGCGCTGCAGCACGGGGTCGTCCAGGAGCAGCTTGCCGACCCGGTCCCCCTTGTCGTTCAGCGGCACCACCACGTGCTTCGACACCACGTCGGGGTCCGGATACATGAGCTTCATGTCCGGCGTGATGGTGCCGTCGTCGGCGAACACGTGCTGGAGGAACTGGGCCTCGTAGATGAAGACCATGGGGGCCCTGCCGATCCCGATGGCCAGGTAGTCGTCGAACGGCTCCTCGGATGAGGTCGCGGTGAAGCCCTGGCGCAGGAAGATCGGCGCGACCTGCGGGATGACGGTGTTGCCCTGGTCGTCGTTCTCCACCACGTTGTCGCTGTTGGCCACGTACGACGCGATGCTCAGGTAGTTCGCGGCGGAATTCGACGTCCGGACGTCGGTGGACGTCACCAGGATGCTCTTGCTGGCCGGATACGCGGAGTTGTCCTTCAGGTCGGTCCACCGGGTGTTCTTCGCGACGAGCGCGAGATAGGCCTTCACGCTGAACGTGTCCCACGTGCCCTGGTCGGTGGCCACCGGCGCCTTCTCGCCCTCCGGGACGGCCTTCTCCAGGAGCTCCGTGATGGGCTTCCAGCTGGCGATCACCATCGGCGTGTAGAACACCGTGTACGTGGTGCTGACCCCGTGGTCCTGCTTGATCTTCGAGGCGGCCGGCACGCCCGAGGGGAAGGCGAAGTCGTACTGGGACAGGTCCACGGTGGTGGCGATGGAACGGGATCCGGCGGTGTCCACGTCCACTCTGAGCCCGTGCTTCTCGAACTCGGCCTTCACCCGGCGGTCCGAGAAGAATGCCTTCTTCTCCGAGCCGATGACGCCGCGAACCGTGACGGTCTTCGGGGTGCCCGAGCCCCCGCCCAGCGAGGCCACGATGGCGATGATCACGCCGATGGCCAGGACCCCGGCCAGGGCCAGGCCCACCGTCCTCTTCACGTTCCCCCGCTCCCGCTCATCGTGGCCGACACACGATAGCCACGGCTTCGTGGATTGCGAGAGAGACCCGGCGTCAGATCCGGGGAACGTTCACCGCGTGTTCACCTGCCGTTCACGAAAGCGACCCGGGGAGGGCCGCGGCGATCCGTTCCGCGGGGGCCGGGTGGCTGTGCGTGAACAGGTAGGCCAGGCGGCCGGGGGCGAGCTCGGAGAGGTTCGCGGTGGACAGGTCCCGTTCCATCTCCGCGAACCCTTCCGCGTCGCCGGTGAGCTCGATCGAGGCGCGATCCGCCTCCCGCTCCCACCGCCGGCTGACGGCCATGCCGAACGGGTCGGTGACGAGCCCCGCCACGGCCAGGGCCAGCACCACGAACGGGACCGCGCGCGGGTCGGCGGGACCGGTCGCGTGCACCGCGTCGAGCACCGCGCCGGACCGGAGCAGGGCCCACAGCAGGACCACGCCGGCCACGGCGCCGAGGGCGGCCGTGAGCGTTCCCTTCAGGACGTGGCGGGCCCGGCGGTGCCCCAGCTCGTGGGCCACCACCAGCCGGACGTCGCGCGCCGAGCCGCGGGACAGGAGCGTGTCCCACACGACCACCCGCCGGGTGGCCCCCAGGCCGGACACGTACGCGTTCTCCTTCGACGTCCGCCGGCTGGCGTCCGCCACCAGCACGTCGCGGACGGGCACGCCCGCCTTCACAGACAAAGCTCGGAGCTCCCCGGCCAGCTGTTCGTCCTCGAGCGGCCGGAACCTGTTGAACACCGGCTCGAACACCACCGGCGCCAGGAACGACAGCACGAACACCACCACGAACACCACCAGCGCGGCCGCCGGGGCGGCGATCCACGGCCAGGCGTCCGTCGCGCCGGCCAGCGACAGGAACCCGACGAGCATGCCGCCGGTGAGCCCGACCCCGATCAGCGCGCCCTTCGCCCAGTCCCCGAACCAGCGGAACCAGGTCTGCCGGGCGAACCCCCACCGCCGTTCGTGGGCGAACCCCCACGCCCGCAGCGGCAGGCCGAGGACGGCTCCCAGGCCCACCACGGCGAACGCGTACGCGGCGGCGGTCCCCACGCCGTCCGAGAGCGTCCGGCCGGTGGGCGTGAACGCCAGGACGGCAAGGTACGCCGTGGACGCCGCCGAGCCGATCACGCCCCGGAGGTGCCCCGGCCGGTGGTAGCGACGCGAGCGTTCGATCTCCTCTGCGGAGAAGAACCGCCGCGGATCCGGGAGGCGCACCGTCAGGCGCCGCGGCGGGCCACGTAGTCGCGGACCACGAAGTCCCCCAGCGCCTCCCCGTTCATCAGGAACACACGCCCCGCGGTGAGCCGGGCAAGCCGCTCCATGAACCGGGCAAGGCCGGGCGAGTCCTCCAGCATGAACACGTTGAGGGTCACGCCGGTGCGCGCCAGGCGCATGGCCTCGTGCAGGGTCAGCCGGATGGTCTCGGGCTCCGGCGGCCACGCGAACACCGCGCGCTCCCCCTCCAGGTGCGCGGTGGGCTCGCCGTCGGTGACCATGATGACCTGGCGGGTGGCCCGGGGATGCTTCGACAGCAGCCGGCCGGCCAGGTGGAACGCGTGGTGCATGTTCGTCCCGTACACGCGCTCCCATCCGGTCGCCGTGAGGTCCTCCGGCTCCATGCGCCGGGCGTAGTCGCTGAACCCGATGAGGTACAGCGTGTCGTGCGGGTACCGGGCCTCGATCAGCGCGTGCAGCGCCAGCGCCATCCGCTTGGCCGGGACGAAGTGCCCGCGCAGCGGCATCGAGAACGACAGGTCCAGCAGCAGCGCGGTGGCGGCCTCCGTCCGGGTCTCCGCCTCCACCAGCTCGAAGTCGTCGGGCTTCATGCCGGGCGTGCGCCCGGGACCCTGGCGGACCACGGCGTTGAACACGCTGCGCTGCACCGCGATCTGTCCGGCCTCGCCGAACCGCCACGGCCGGGTGGCGCCGGTGGGCTCGGCCTGCCCGCCGGGGTCCCGCGCGTCGTGCACCGCCTCCCGGTCCTTCCGGAGGTGTTCGAACAGCCGGATCAGGGCCCGTTCGCCGAGCTTCCGTGCGCCCCGCGGCGTGACTTCCAGCCGCCCGTCCTTCCGGCTGACCAGCCCGGCCTGCTCCAGGGCCCGTTCGACCTCCTTCAGCCGCTGGAGGTCGCGGGTGGCGTCGTCCCCGAGGGTCCGCCGGAGGGCCTCCTCGTCGACGTCCTCCAACGCCGCCCCGGCGTAGTCCCCCTTCAAGGACCGGTCGAGGTCCTCGTAGTCGTGCATGCGCTCGAGCGCGTCGACGGTGGCCGACATCGGCATGGCGTCGTCGCCGGCCCCCATCGCGGGCTCGTCCCACGGCATCTGCGGGATCGCCCCCTGGAGGTTCGACGCCAGCCGGTCGGCCTCGAAGGCCAGGTCCATGTCCTGCATGAGCTGCTCGGCCAGGGCCTGGAGCTCCGCCCGCTGCTCCGCGCTGAGCGAGGCCATCAGGCGCGACATCGCCGCCATCCGCCGGGCCATCTGTTCCAGCAGCTCGTCGAGCGTCCGCGGGTTCTCCGGGAAGAACTGGCCGTGGCGCTGCATGAAGCCGTCGAAGTCGACCGGCTCACCCCGCTCGCGGGCCTCGATCATCTGGTTGAGGTCGGCCAGCATGTCCTTGAGGGCGCGCATCTGCTCGGGGGACATGTTCTGGATGCCCTGGGTGAGGTTCCGGAAGTACGAGTTGAGGACCTGCTCCTTCAGGAACTCGAGGAGCTCGTCGAACTCCCGCTGGGCCTGCTGGTCGGTGAAGCGGTAGTCGCGGAGCTCACCGATCTTGCCGGGAGCGTCCGGCGGGAGGTTGTCGAGGAACGCCTCGCGCATGCGGGCGTCGTCCGACGGCTCGAACGACAGCGTGGTCCGTTCGCGCTCCAGGATCCGCTCCAGCCGTTCGCGGACCTCCTCCAGGGGCCCGGTCAGGTTCAGCCGCTCCTGCTCGTCGCGCCGCCGCTGCCGGAGGCGGGCCCGGAGCGAGTCGAGCCCCGAGAACGATCCCCGCATCCCCCGGCGGAGGAGCCGGCGCAGCGCGAACTCGGCCCCGTCGCCGGACAGCAGCTCCTCCGACATCGCGTCGAGGAGCTCCCCGGCCGCCACGTCCGGGCCGAACGGATCCTGCGTCCCGTCCCACCGGGAGTACCGAAACCGCATCGCACGGCCAGCCTACGTCACAGCGCTCGAATGGCCGATCGCGAGTGCCGGGATCCGGCCCGAGATGCTCGCGCCCCGGCCGGGAGCGGAGACGATCTCCAACTCCCCGCCGAGGGCCTCCAGGCGGTCCGCGATGTTCCGGAGCCCCGATCCTCTCGGCACGCTGGCCGGATCGAACCCGGTCCCGCTGTCCTCCACGGTGAACCCGATCGTCCCGTCGCCATCGTGGAGGGTGAGCACGACGGCGGCCTCGCCGGCGTACTTGGCGGCGTTCTGGAGGGCCTCCAGACAGCAGAAGTAGATGGCCGCCTCCACCTCCGGGGGGTACCGGCCCACACCGTCGCCCCTGACCTCCACCGCCAGGGGCGACTTCCGGGCCTGGGACGTCAGGGCGCTCACCAGCCCCTGGTCGGCGAGCAGCGGCGGGTAGATCCCCCGGGCGAGGTCCCGGAGCGACGCCAGCGCGTCCGCCGTGTCGTCCTTGAGATCGAGCAGCAGCTTGCGAGCGGCGGCCGGATCCCGTTCGGTGAGCGTCTCGACCAGCCGGAGCTTCACCATGAGCGCCACGAGCTGCTGCTGCGCGCCGTCGTGGATGTTCCGCTCCAGGGCCTTGGCCCGGGCGTCCTGCGCCGTGACGATGCGTTGCCGGGAGGCACGGAGCTCCTCGATCAGCCGGACGTTCCGCAGCACCAGGCCCGCCTGGGCGGCCAGGTCCAGGATCAGCTTCTCCCCGACCGGCGTGAGGGGCTCGCTCGCCGGCATGGCGACGGTGAGGGCTCCGAGCAGCTCCCCCCCGTGCCGGACGGCGGCCGCGTGCTCCCTGTTCGGGAACTCGGGCAGGTCCTCGCGTTCGACGGGAAGGGCCCGGGCGTCGCCGCCGGGCTCGGCCGGCCAGGTCCCGGCGGCCCTGAGCTCGTCTCCGACCCGGAGCCAGACCCGCGCCGCGCGTGCCCCGGTCCCGGAGGCCAGGATCTCGGCCATCCGCGGCAGGACCTCCTCGGTCGAGTAGGCCCCCGCCATGCGGTCGGAGAACTCGGACAGCACCTCGTAGGGCGTGGCCCGCTTGCCGTACACCAGCCGGTTCGCCAGGTGATTGGCGCGGCGGCGGATGGGCTGGATCAACAGCGCCAGGACGGCAGCGGCCAGGAAGGTCAGCGCGCTCACCGGGCTCGCTTCGCTCCCGATGACCGCCGAGCCGACCCCGACCACGATGCCCACGTACAGCACGGAGACGATCGCGGCCAGGATGCCGAACACCACGGTCTTCTTCACGACCACGTCGAGGTCGTACAGGCGGTACCTGAGGATCGCGATGGCGGATGCCGCGGGGATGCCGACGAACAGGCTGACGAACAGCACGAGGAGGAGGAAGGCGGTGGCCGGCCACAACCCGACGGCGCCGAAGACCACCGCCGGCAGCACGGCGGTCCCCGCCACGGAGGCCGCGGCGACAGGCCATTTCATCTGCTGGCGCTCCTCGCCGACGGCCCGCCGGAACCGCCGGACCATGGCCACCACGCTCGAGAGCGCGGCGCCGAACCACACGAGGAGAAGGAGGATGAAGAAGAACCACGGCCCCTCGAAGCCCGCCACGCCGAACGGGTTCTGCACGTGGACCGCTCCGTCCTCGTACACCGGCCCCGTCTTGAGCGCGGTGCCCACGGCGTTGATGCCCGCCACGCCCACCAGGATCCAGGGCACGAAACGCCACCGGCGGGAGGGGAGGTGTCCGTCCGGGAACAGGAGGAGCAGCAACGGGATCGGGGCGAACGCGAAGGTCGACACCCAGCTGCGGAGCCAGGCCGCGTATTCCGTGCCGGGAAGCGAGCCGGGATCCGCGAGGAGACCGCGAATCACGTACGCCCAGCTGAACGCGTACAGCGCGAACCCCAGCCCGATGGTGCAGAACACCCAACCGATGCGGTTGTGGCGGAGGCCGGTGATCGCCGCACCCACGGTCCCGTACGCGAGCGCGGCGACCGGAAGGGCGACCAGCGGAAGCTCGTCGTCGATCACCGAGCGGTCGAGGTAGGCGAGCACGAGCGTGGCCACGCTCAGCGCGGCGACGAGCCCTCCAACCACCCACGCGATACGTCGCGCGAAGTTCGATCCGGGCTGCGCGTTCGGCGCCATACCCCGCCCTCCCGTCGCCACGCTACGCGGGCGAGCGGTGCGGCGCCATGCTGCCGGCACCACACCCCGGAGGCGGGAAGTCTCCGGGCAGACGGGTGCCAGCACAAGTTCCCCAGGGAAGAAGCATCGACGTCCGGGGCGCCGCGGCGCCGGACGGATCTCTAGCGGAGCTTCGCCAGCTCCCTGGAAACCGAGTCGGCCGCGCGACCGACCTGGTGGGGCATGAGCACGCTGGGGTGTTCGGTGATCTCGGCGGTGAGGCGGGCCCGCGGGATCGGGGCACACCACCATGCGGGGTTTGACGTGCACGCCGACCTGGGCCAGGAGGGCCCGGAACCGCCGCGCCGCACGGCGCACGCGGGACCGACCCGGCACCCGTCCGCCGGACGGCACGAGCACCTCGGCGAACACGATGACGAACGCGCCGGTGGTGCCCAGCACGAGCACGTCGGCCCCCACCGGGCGGCCGTCGAGGGCGCGGAAGCCCCAGGGATCGAGCTTGCCGAGCTCTCGTGCGCGCGCGGACACGCCATTCGTGAACCGGGCAGGCTGCTGCATCGCCAAAGGGATCGGCCGGGGCAGGGGACCCCTTGAGCACGATTCGCCCGCTTGTCGGGTGTCTCAGCCCACGCCCAGGCCGGTCATCAGCGCCCTGGCGGTGAGCCCGAAGCAGATCAGGCCGGCCACGGCGAACGGGACGTGCTGATCCCGCTCGAGGTCCCGGGCGAACACGTGGGTGATGACGAGCACCGTGATCGGGAAGACCGACCCGTACAGATAGTGCAGCCAGGGCCTCGCGTGGAACCCGTAGATCGCCAGCAGGACGATCCCGGCCAGGACCTGGATCCCCAGGATCACCTGCACGGCGGCGAGGAGCCGCCAGAACCATGGGCCGGGATCGCGCTTCAGGACGCGGGCGCCGAACCCCCACAGCATGAGCAGGGCGAACCCGCCCACCACGACGAACCCGATGACCTCGTGGACCTCCGGCACGGCCACCCATGGTCCCACGCGCCGCGACGCATGGACGCCCCTGGGGGGACGATCCTGTGGAGACCCTTCGCGCCGGGGCGCCGGTCTTCACGGAATCGAAACGTCGAGTTGACCTCGCCGCAAAACTCGGCCGCTACGGTTGGGCGGTCCGCATCAGCTCAGCCCTGGGAGGCGCCGATGGCCACGTTCATCGAGGACCGGGGAGGGGGACCCGTTTTTCCCGTCGAGGCGCACGCCCCGAGGACGCCGATCGACCACGCGAACGTGGAGCGGGCGCGGTCGGCCGCCGCCCGAATGTGCGCTGCCGCCCGGGTCCTGGCACGCCACCTCGACGACGCCACCCCCGCCCGCCGGGCGTCTCTCCTGGCGAACATCGAGGCCGCCGAACAGGAGCTCCACCGCCTGTTCCGCTGACCTCCCGGACGGCCCGTCCCTCAGATGAACAGCTGGATGTCGCTGTCCTTCATCTCCAGGAGGGCGGTGGCGGCGCCGACCGCCGGCTCGAGGCCGTCGATGAGGTCCTCGGGCTTCAGGCCCAGCAGGTCCATGGTCATCTGGCACGGGAGGAGGCGGACGCCCATCTCCTGGGCCAGCGCGAGCAGCTCCTGCGGCTCCGGGGTCTTCTGATCCCGGGCGATCTTGCGCAACATGGCCGGCCCGGCGCCGGCGAAGTTCAGCTTCGACAGCTTCCCCTTGTGCGCCCCGCCCGGGTTCATCACCGACAGCATCTTCTGCATCCAGTTGTCGCCGGTGATCCGGACGCCGGGCTTCACCAGCGCGAACAGGCCCCAGAACGTGAAGAACACCACGGCCTGCATCCCGCTGGCGGCCGCGGTGGTCGACAGGATCAGGGTCGGCCAGATGCGGTCGACGTCGCCGGACCACGCGATGATGGTCAGCCCGTTGCGCTTCCCGTTCCCGTTGGGTTTCGGGGCCGTGGCGGCTTCGATCTCGTCCAGCACGCCGGACATCTCAGAGAGCGTCATCGCAGCCTCCTCAGGCGACCTTGCGGACGACGAACCGGAACACGCCGCCGTCCTCGGACTGTTCGACCAGCTCGTTCCCGGTGGTCGTGCACCAGGACGGCACGTCGGTCACCGAGCCCCGGTCCGTGGCCAGGACCTCCAGGGTGTCGCCGGGATCCAGGGTCTTGATGGCCTGTGACGTCCGGACGATCGGCATGGGGCACGCCACGCCACGAACGTCGAGTGTCTGGGTGGCCATTGGGGATGCTCCTCTCGTGATCAGGGCTGGATGCGGGGGTGCGGGCCTCAGCGCCGCGGGCGCCGGACGGCGACCGCGGTGCGCCCGTCGGGACAGCACCCGCGGCATGGGATCATGCGAGCCACCTCGCCCCACCGCCTGGTCCGGATCATTACAACTGCAAATCCTACCGTCCCGCTCGGATACTCGCGACCCGCTCCGACGAGGGCCCAGGGATCCGGCGACCGGCCTCGTGGCCTATGTTCGGTCCCGTGCGGGGGAGGTGGAACCACAACGTCCACTATCACGACATCCTCCTGAGCGCCGTCCCCGAGCGGTGCGAGGAGGCGCTGGACGTGGGGTGCGGAGACGGGATGTTCGCGCGGAGGCTCGCTGCTCGAGCGGGCAACGTCACCGCGGTCGATGTCTCGGAGCGCATGATCGAACTCGCCCAAGAGGAGTGCGCTGGAGTACCGAACGTTCGGTTCGTCCAGGGGGACTTCCTGGGCCTCCCCCTGGCCGACGGCGGATTCGACTACGTGTCGTCCCTCGCCGCCGTGCACCACATGGACTTCGGCCTGGCGATCGGGAAGATGGGCCGCATGCTCCGGCCCGGTGGAGTGCTCGCGGTCCTGGGGCTGGCACGCGACCGGTCGCCTCACGACCTCCTGACCAGTGCGCTCGCCGTTCCGGCTAGCCGCGTGCTCCGGCTCCGCCATGGGTGGTACGAACCGGGGTTCCCGGCCAAAGATCCGACGATGAGCTACCGAGAGGTTCTGTCGGCGGCCGGCTCCCTCCTCCCTGGAGCGAGCTTCCGGCGGCTGTTGCTGTTCCGGTACCTCCTGGTGTGGCGGAAGGTCTAGCGGCGGTCGGGTTCGACGCCCTCGTAGCGGTAGCCGCCGCGGGAGTCCGCGTCCTTGTTGAGACGGCGGGACAGGTGGAGGCCCTCCAGGGTGAACTCCAGCGCCGAGGCGGCGACGCCCGGGCTCTCCTCCTCCACGCCGAGGCGGTCGAGGAGCTTGGCCAGGCCGGGGAGGTCGCCGAACTGCCCCAGGAACTCGCCCGCCGGCATGAGGTCGTAGCTCTCGGCGGTGAGCCCCTCGCCGAACCTGCCCAGCACGGGCTGGAAGTCGAACCCGGCCAGGCGGCGCCGGAACACCTCCAGCTCGGCGGTTCGAAGGGCCCGGGTCAGGATCTCCTGCTCCCGGCCCTCCTCGATCGTGTCGAACTCCACCCGGCCCAGGGAAGACTCCAGCACGGCCGGGAGGTCGCACACGCGCGGGACCGCCTCGGGCTCGCCGCTGCGTGCGGCCCGGCGGACCGCCGCTGCGGCGAGCGTCTCGAGGTTCCCGATCGAGTAGCGCACGCTCACGCCGCTCCGATGGTTCACGTGGGGCGAACGGCGGAGCTCGGAGGTGAGCGCGGCCAGGACCTCCTTCATGAACCGGGGCACGCGGACGGGCACGTCGCCGGCGGGGCGGCGGGCCTCCTGGTCCATGATCCGGACCTCGTCCGCGAGGGTGTCCGGGTAGTGCGTTCGGACCTGCGTGCCGAACCGGTCCTTCAGCGGGGACACGATCCTGCCCCGGTTCGTGTAGTCGTCGGGGTTCGCGGTGGCCACCAGCAGCAGGTCGAGCTGGAGGCGGATCTGGTAGCCCCGGATCTGGACGTCGCGCTCCTCCAGGATGTTGAACAGCGCCACCTGGATCCGCTCGGGGAGGTCGGGGAGCTCGTTGATGGCCACGATCCCCCGGTTCGTCCTGGGGATGAGGCCGTAGTGGATGGTCAGCTCGTCGGCCAGGTACCGGCCCTCGGCCACCCGGATGGGGTCGACGTCGCCGATGAGGTCGGCCACGGCGGTGTCGGGCGTGGCCAGCTTCTCCGCGTACCGGCGGTCCCGTTCGAGCCAGTGCACCGGCGTGGCGTCGCCCTCCTCGGCCACGAGCGCGTGGCACCGCGCGCAGATGGGCCGGAAGGGGTGGTCGTTGACCTCGCAGCCCTCGATGGCGGGGGCCTCGTCGTCCAGCAGCTCCACCAGGTGCCGGATCAGCCGGGTCTTGGCCTGGCCCCGCTCCCCCAGCAGGATGAGGTCGTGCCCGGCCAGGATCCCGCGCTCCAGCGTGGGGAGCACCGAGTCGTCGAAGCCGATGAGCGACGGGAACAGGTTCTCGCCCCGCCCGAGCTTCGCCAGTAGGTTCGCCCGGAGCTCCTCCTTCACCGTCCGGTCGGGGTACCCGGCCGCCCGGAGGTCGCCGATGGTGGACGCGCGAGTCACCGGCCAAGCCTACCCTTGACCCGCGTGAAACGGGGTCGGCGGGTCGCGTCTGGGCTCGTGGCCGTCGTGTGCCTGGTTGCGACCGGTCCGCCCGCCGGCGCCGCGAGGCAGCTGCCGAAGCCGGTTCCGTGCGAGGGGTGCTGGCGTCCGGCCCTGAAGACGTCGTGGCAGTGGCAGCTCCAGGGGAAGGTCGACCGGTCCGTGCGGGCGCACGTGTTCGACGTGGACATGTTCGACACGCCCGCGGCGACCGTGAAGGCGTTGCACCGCAAGGGTCGCGTAGCCGTGTGCTACATCGACGCGGGGACGTGGGAGAACTGGCGGCCGGACGCCGACCGGTTCCCCAAGTCCGTGCTCGGCGCGAACAACGGATGGCCCGGCGAACGGTGGCTCGACATCCGCAAGCGGAAGGTCCTGGGGTCGATCCTCGAGGACCGCATGGACCTGTGCGCCTCCAAGGGGTTCGACGGGGTCGAGTTCGACAACGTGGACGGGTACGCGAACCACACCGGGTTCCCCCTCACCGCGGCGAACCAGCTGCGGTTCGACGTGTGGCTGGCGAACCAGGCTCACCGGCGAGGGCTGTCGGCGGCGCTGAAGAACGACCTCGAACAGATCCCGACGCTGCTGAAGTACTTCGACTTCGCGCTCGACGAGCAGTGCTTCCAGTACTCGGAGTGCGGGAAGCTGACGCGCTTCGTGGACGCCGGGAAAGCCGTGTTCGAGGTGGAGTACTCGTTGCCGCGGTCGAAGTTCTGTCCGAAGGCGAACCGGATGAACTTCAACTCGTTGCGGAAGCGGCTGGCGCTCGGGGCGTGGCGTCGGATCTGCCGGTCCTGAGCCGATCCCGATGGGCGACCCAAACGTTCGGGCGGCCTCGGGCGTCATCGGTGTCGTGGAGGCGGTGGAGACGGCGGCTCCGGTGAGCTCGGCCGAGGACGCGTCGTTCGAGGAGTTCTTCCGGGCCGAGTACCGGTCGGTGGTCCGGGCGCTGGCGCTGGTCACCGGCGACGCCGGGCCGGCCGAGGACCTGGCGCAGGAGGCGTTCGCCAGGGCCCTGGAGCGGTGGGGGCGGGTCGGCGCGATGGCGTCGCCCGCCGGGTATGTGTACCGGGCGGCGCTGAACCTGTACCGGAGCCGTGTGCGACGGATCGCGGTGGGGCTCCGGCTCCGGGCCCAGGTGAGCACCCCGCCGGACGTCGGCGAGCAGGCCGCCCTCCGCGCTGAGGTCCGGGAGATGCTCCGGTCGCTCCCTCCGGCCCAGCGGGAGGCCCTGATGCTGGTGGAGTGGCTGGGGTACTCGGCCGAGGAGGCCGCCGGGATCCTGGGGGTCCGTCCGGCCTCGGTTCGGGGGCGGCTGTTCCGGGCCAGGACCTCCCTTCGGGAGCGTTTCGGAGGCGACGATGGCTGAGACGAAGGAATTACTGCGAGCGGCGCTGCAGGGGATCGAGCCGCTGGGTGACGGGCTGGATGCCGTGGAGCGGCGGGTGGCCTCTCGCCGGCGACGGGTGCGGCTGGAGGCGGCGGCGCTGGCCCTGGCCCTCACGGCCGGAATGGCGGTGGTCCTGCTGTCGGTCGTGCATGGCGTTGGAGGCGGGGCGCCGGTCGAGGGTGGCCCGCACGTAGTGGGGCCGACCCTCGAGGTGGAGATCCCCTCGGGGTCAATGGAGCCGACGCTGACGGTGGGCGACGTGGTACTGGTGGACGAGGGCGCCTACGGCACGGGGATCCCGGAACGCGGGGACGTGATCGCGTTCCGTCTGGCCTCGGATGGCCCTGACTGGTTCTTCTTCAAGCGTGTGGCGGGCCTGCCCGGCGACGTGGTGGAGGAACGGCACGGGGTGATATTCGTGAACGGGACGGAGTTCCCGATGCCGGTCGCGGAGACGCCCGACCGGCAGACGCTCGGGCCGTGGACAGTCGAACCGGGGCACCTGTTCGTGGTGGGCGACAACCTCGAGAACTCGAACGACTCCCGGTACCCCGCAATCGGGCAGGTCCCGGTGAAGGCCGTGGTCGGAAAGGTCGTCGAGATCCTCGAGCCGGGATCCCGTCAGGGCGAGGTTCTCCCGGCGCCGCCGGCCGGGGTTGCTCCGGGTCCCGCCACGCCCAGTCCGTCGGTCTCGCTCGCGCCCAGCCCGGCCTCCACGGCGGACGAGTCCCCGGCTCCCTGATCACGGCACCGCCGGACGGCCGTGTCGCCGGGCGTTGCTACGATCCGCGGCGATGACCCTGTTCGAGACACGCGCCGACCCCGCGTCGGTGCTGGCCGGGCTCAACGAGGCCCAGCGGGAGGCGGCGACGGCCGTGCGGGGGCCGGTGGCGATCCTGGCGGGGGCCGGGACCGGCAAGACCACCACGATCACGCACCGGATCGCGTACCAGGTGGCCTCGGGCGCGTTCCGGGCGGGCGAGATCCTGGCCGTGACGTTCACGGAGAAGGCGGCGGGCGAACTCCGCGGGCGGCTGCGGGCGCTCGGGGTGGACGGCGTGGAGGCGCGGACGTTCCACGCGGCGGCGCTGTCGCAGCTGGGGCGGTGGTGGGAGCGGTCCACCGGAGCGCCACTTCCCGAGGTCCTCGACACCAAGGCCCGGATCGTGGCGCCCCTGGCGAACGCGTTGCCTCCGCCGCACAAGTTCCTGCCCCGGAGCGACCTGGCCGGCGAGATCGAGTGGGCCAAGAACCGGATGGTGCCGGTGGAGCGGTATCTCGACGCGCTGGCGGAGGCGGGCCACACGCCGCCGATCCCCGCCGACATGATGCTCCGGCTGTACGAGGGCTACGAGCGCCGCAAGCGGGCCATGCGCCGGTTCGACTTCGAGGACATGCTCGGGCTGGCCGTGGAGATGTTCGACGACCACCCGGACGTGGCGGCGGAGCTCCGGTCGAGGTACGCGGCGTTCACCGTGGACGAGTACCAGGACGTGAACACGCTGCAGGCGGCGCTGCTCGGCCGGTGGCTCGGCGGACGCGACGAGGTCTGCGTGGTCGGCGACGACTACCAGACGATCTACTCGTTCACCGGCGCGTCGCCCGAGCACCTGTTGCGGTTCGGCGACCGGTACCCGGACGCGCGGATCGTGAAGCTCGAGGAGAACTACCGCTCGTCGCCCGAGGTGCTGACCGTGGCGAACCGGCTGGTCCCGCGGATGGGCGGGTTCCCCAAGATGCTGCGCGCCACCCGCCCCTCGGGGCCGTCGCCCACCCTGCGGTGGTTCCCGGACCAGATCGCGGAGATCCAGTTCGTCGTGGACGAGGTCCGGCGCCTGCGCGGTGAGGGCGTGGCCTTCGAGGAGATGGCCGTGTTGTACCGGATCAACGCCCGCTCCGAGCCGTTCGAGGAGGCCTTCGCCGAGGCGCGCATCCCGTACCAGGTCCGGGACGGTGCGTTCCTGCGGCGCCCGGGACCCCGAGCTGTGGTGCACCGGCTCCGGCGGGCCGGCGGCCCGGTCGTGGAGGAGGTCGAACGAGCCACCGATGCCCTGGGCTACGCGCCCGGGGCGGAGGCCGACTCGGCCGAGGAGGCCACCCGGCAGGCCGACCTGGCCCGGATGCGCGCGCTGGCGTCCGAGTTCGCCGCCGCACATCCGGACGGCGACCCGGCCGCCTTCCTGGCCGAGCTGGCGAAGCGGTTCGCGGCGGAGGCGTCGGCCCGTGGCGTGAACCTCCTCACGTATCACCGCTCCAAGGGCCTGGAGTTCGACGCGGTATTCCTGCCACGCCTGCTGGATGGCGAGCTCCCGTTCCGCTCGGGCCGCAGCCGCGCTCCCGAGGACGAGGAACGCCGGCTGCTCTACGTGGGGATCACGCGGGCCAAGCGTCACCTGTACCTGTCATGGCCCCGCGAACCCCGAACGGGCCGCAGCCCCTTCGTCGACGAGATCACCGGCCGCCCCGAGGACCGCGGGGTCCCGGCGCCGAAGCCCGTTGGAGCCGCGAAGCCCGTCACCGTCGCCGCCGACGGTCCGCTCTACGACCGCCTCAAGCAGTGGCGGATGGAGCGCTCGAAGGCCGACGGCGTCCCCGCGTACGTCGTCTTCCACGACTCGACCCTCGCCAAGATCGCCGACAGCAAGCCCCGAACGCGCCTCGAGCTCCTCGACGTCCCCGGCATCGGCCCCGCCAAGCTCGACCGCTACGGCGACGAGGTCCTGGCGGTGGTCGGTTCGGCCACGTAGGGGGCTCTGTCGGTTCCCTCGTCGGCCTCCCTACAATCGGAGCGTGCGCATCCGTCGCCCCGTCCACGTTCTGATCGGCCTCCTCGTCGTCCTCGTGGCGTGCGGGCAGGTTCCGGGGATCCACCGAGCGAGCACTCGGCTGTCGACGAGATATCGCTCGACGCTCCCAACGTGACTTCGATGGCAATTACCGTGTAAGGGTGGTGGTTGGGCCGAGATCGGAGAGGGAGAGAGAGAAGCTTGCAGCCGCTCCCATCGTTCTTGAGACGGGGGGAGGATTGTTGGTGCCGGCGAATTCCCGGAAACGCGAGTCCCTGGACTTCGGGCAGATGTCCAAAGCGCGCATATCGGCATCTGGCAAAGCTCATCGGCCAAGAGTGCGGCGCTTGGGTGCGTCCCTGCTGCTTGCAGCTGGATTCGTGATCGTCAACCAACTCTCTGCTTCTCCCGCAGAGGCCGCTCTTTGTGTCAGTCTGACGCTCAACCCAGCTCAACTGGCTGCGGGGGAGCAAGGGCAGCTCGAGCTCAGGACCTATTTCCCCATCAGAAACGGCCACGGTCAACTGGAGCTCAGGCCCGGGTCTGTCCCCTCGAATTTCCCGTTCAGAGTGACGGCGGAGGGGCCGAGCGGAGGGATTCTCGCCATCCCGATGCACCGTTCTGTAGATCGGGATGTTTGGACGGGCCCCGTTGTGTTCCACAGCGCGGGTACTTGGATTGTTCGAGTCCTGAACTTCGAGCCGGGGGGCACCGCTCCTTGCTACTCAAGCTTGCATGTTGTGATCGTGACTGGTGGCGCAGCGGCTCACCCGACGAAGTCTGCAGATGATCGATGGGCAACTTATCTCCTGGCGGTGACCCTCGTTGCGGTGAGTGTAGCGCTGGCCGGTGCAGTGGCAGCCGTAATGTGGCGCCGTCGTCATCGCAAGTTGCCCCGGGACACGTTGACTGATGCGGTCGCCCGGAGACAGCCTCCAAGCTGACGCGAGCCCTTGCTCGATACCAGCGAGGTGCTTGATCTTACCTCGCGCCGTTCGGGCCTCCGAGACAGACTCCCACGACCATCGGCGCGACGAAACTGGATCGAGATGGCTTCGCTGCAATCAGCGGGGTCGGCCGCGGCGCCGCACGTGTCTAGGCGCGACGAGGTCAGTTTCAAAGGGTCGTCGATCGAACGAATCGCGGACCTCCTCCGACTCCGCAGCTCGCCGCATCTCGGCGATCGATGTCGGAGGCGCCGGGTTCGGTCGGGCGGCGACGGTGAGGAGGTGGTCGCCGGAGCGGGTCCACCAGCAACTCCAAAGCTCGGGGTCGCCGGACGTTCGGGCTTCGAACGGGGTCCACTGGTCGCCCGAGGTGGGGCTGGGATGGATCTCCACGGAGCGGGAGTCGGCTCGGAGGCCGGTGCGGGCGGCTTTGAGGACGGACTCCTTGGCGGACCACAGGAGGTTGGCGGTCACCTCGAGGCCGGTTCGGCCTTCGCGTGCGACGAGCGCCTGTTCCGATTCGGTCAGGTAGTCGGCGACGAAGCCCTCGCTTCGCGACTCGATCAGCTCGAGGTCGCATCCGAGGCGGACGCCTTCCTCGGACGCGGCGCACGCTGCGAGGCCGGCTCGGTGAGTGATGGAGATCGTGCACGCCGCGGGCTCCCCGTCCACGAACGGCTCGGGGGCGCCGTCGTCGGCCGCGCGGATCGAGACGCGCTCGGGTTCGATCCCCAGCCATGCGGCCACCGCTCGCTTCGCGGTCCAGCGGCCCAGGAGCCATTCGGCTCGGCGCTTCGGGAAGGTCAGGCCGTCGAGCACCTCGCGTTCGTCGGCACCCAGCCAGCTCGTCCCGGGCGGCAGGTCGTCCTCCGACAGGACCAGGATCCCGACCCTGACCCCGTCGGGGCCGGGGGTCATCGGGCCAGCTCGCGGGCGACGCCGCGCTCGATGGCGTCGATGAGGTACGGGCGGATGTGCGAGGCCTCGATGATGCGGTGGACCGAGCCCATCTTCAGGGCGCGGTGGATGTCGTGGACGGCGTCGAACTCCTTGGCCACCTCGCCGAGCTTCTCGGAACGAACGGTCGCCCGGATCTTCTCCAGCTGGGCCATCAGCCGGGCCCGCTCATCCGGGTCGGCCTCGCGCGCCTGGACCTCGAGGTCCACGATCCGCTGGTCCGCCGCCACCCGGCCGTCGATCTCCCGGGCGAACACCACCGCCGCCGCCGGCGCGCCCCCGATCACGCTGGCGTAGGAGCCCTCGACCGCGGCCACCTCCAGGCTCTCGTTCAGGGTCTGGGAGAACACCACGAACGCCCCGCCGTGGTACCGCGACACCACCAGGAACACGATCGGCCCCCGGAAGTTCGTCACCGCCCGGCCGATCTCGGCCCCGTACTCCAGCTGGACCTTGCGCATCGACTCCGGCGACCCGTCGAACCCCGACAGGTTCGCCAGCACCACCAGAGGGCGGTTCCCGCTGGCCGCGTTGATGGCCCGGGCGGCCTTCTTCGACGACTGCGGGAACAGGGTCCCGGACGTCCAGAACTGCGGCCCGTCGGCGTCGATGGTCCCCTGCCTGGGAACCGGCCTCGACTCGATCCCCAGCAGGCACACCGGGTACCCGCCGATGATCGCGTCCCACGCCACCACGGTCTCCGCGTCGCGCATCGAGCCCCACCGCTCCAGCGCACCGTGGTCGGCGTCGGCCACCGCGCGCATCACGCTGCGGATGTCGAACGGACGCTTGCGTTCCGGGTTCGTATGGTCGGAGAAGATGTCGCCGACCGTCGAGAACCCCCCGCCGCGGTGGGGCGAGGGCCCGATGTCCCGGTCGAACGGATCGGAGGTCGCCACTCGCCGGGGGAACCGCTCCCCCGGCGCCCGGTACGTGTGCTCGTAATGGCGGAGCAGCAGCAAGCATGCGTCCGCCACGTCGGCCGCCCAGTACTGGGCCTGGCCGTTGAGCCCCATGATCCGGTCGTAGCCCCCGATGCCGAAGTTGTCGTCGGCCGACACCCCGCCCGAGTAGTCGAGGGCCTGCTTCCCGGTCAGCACCATGGCCCCCTCGGCCGTCATGATCAGGATGCCCCGGGTGTGCATGAGCATCGTGGCCTCGGCGTTCCAGTACGGCTGGGCGCCGACGTTGATCCCGCAGACGATCACGTTCACCTCGTGCCCGGCCTGCGTGTACTCGATGAGCCGGCGGAGGACACGGCCGATCCAGTCCATGTTCTCGGTCCCGCTCTCCATCGAGATCCGCGCGCCCGACGACACCGCGAACCACTCCAGCGGGACGTCCAGCTCCTCGGCCAGGTCCAGCGCCGCGTTGATCCGCCGGCACTCCGCCTCCGCCAGCGAGCCCAGCGCCCGGGTGGGGTCGCCCAGGATCACCACCCGCTTCATGCCCTCGGGGTACGCCGCGGTGCGGTTCGTGATGACGCCGGCGACGATCGACGCGTGGTTCTCCCCGTACGGGCGGTCCACCGGCACCAGCCGCGCCTCGGAGTCGTCGAGGTCGTGTTCGACGAACTCCCCGGGCGGGAACGCGCTCCCCGCTGCGTCAGGGCCCGGGGCCAGCATCGAGACGATCTCGTACGGATAGACCAGCCCGCGCTGGCGGGCCGTGACCACCTTCTGCCGGAACGGCGTGAGCGGCTCGATGGGCCGGTCGGAGGGCTCGTCGAACCGGAACGTCAGCCCCCTCCCCACCGGGTTCGTGACGTGGAGGATCCGTTCGCGGTACTCGTCGGCGTCGGAGTCGAACATCGTGGCCCGTACCACCACCTTCTCCAGGCCCAGCCCCTCGGTGAGCGGGGCCATCCGCTGGATCAGGCCGAACACCTCGGTCATGTCGAGGTCCACCCGGGGGCGGACATGGAGCAGGACCCGGTTCCACTGCACGCGACGGCCGGCCGGGCGGTGCGACTGGTACAGGCGGATCCCGGCCAGGGCCTCGGTGAACATCCGCTCGAGCTGCGGCAGGTGTGTGACCCGCCCGGCCTCGTCGCGCAGGGGGGTGAGGTCGCGGACCTCGGCCATGGCCACCAGCCGTTCGTCCTTGGGGTTCTCCCGGGCCACCGCCCGGAACAGGTATACGTCCTCCACCGAGGGCAGGCGTTCGATGTCGAAGTTCGACAGGCGCCACAGGTCCAGGCGCTTGCCCATCATCGGGTGCAGCCCCCGGTACAGGCGGTCCTCCTCGAACGGGCCGCCGGCCTCGTGCTGGCGGAACGTGAAGTGCTCCTCGCGGGGGGCCCGGAGGTCGCGCCGGGGCCCGCTGAGCGTGACCACGGCGCGGCGGATCCGGCGCTTCGTCCCCGATGCGTCGAGGGCCTCGCGGATACGGCCGGCCACCTCCTCGGCCGGGGCCCAGTCCTCGTTCCACAGGTAGTAGTCGGTGAGGACGTCGTCGCCCGCGGGGGCCTCCTCCGCCGCGGCGGCCAGCGTCCGGGCCAGGGCCGGGAGGTCGTTCAGGTCCCCCGCCGTGGCGAACAGGCGGATCGCCGCTCCGTCGTACTCGTACGCGGCGGTGGCCACGGGGCGGCCGTCGCGGCGGGAGGTCGACACGTCCGTGAGCGGCCGGATGCGGTAGTACCGGCTGACCAGCGCCTCCAGCAGGGCCTGGTCGGCCGGGGGGTCGGCGGCGAGGAGCGACGGGATGAGGATCGCCCGCAGCGGCATCGGGGACCCCACGAGCGCCTGGATCCGGCGGCCATGGTCGGCCTCCGGGTGGAGCGCGATGACGGTGAGGTGCCGCTGGACGCGGCGGTAGGACAGGTCGAAGGCCCGTTCGACCAGGGGCTGGTCGAAGAAGCGGTACCGGACCTCCCGGGCCAGGTCGGCGACGGCCGGGTGGCGTTCCTGGGCCGCCAGGACCAACCGGTCCAGCAGGTCCCGGCTCCCCGGCCCGGCCGCGTCCCGGAGCGCCTCGACGTGCTCCAGGCGGCGGTCCAGGATCGCCAGGATGGCCGGCAGCTGACGTCCGGCGCGCTGGTGGGACCGGAACATCAGGAACAGGGCGTCCTCCAGCTCCGGGGTCCGCTCCAGGGTCCTGAGGCCGTAGTGCGCGAGGGCCCGGCGGAGGTCCTCGACGAACACTGGGGGCAGGCTCTCGTTCGCCGGGTCGAGGGTCCGGAGGTACAGGGGTAGGGGGTCGGCGGGGGCCCGCATGAACTCCGCCTCCGGGCCCGAGGGCAGTCGCCGGGCGGCCACCGAGAGGACGTCGGCGAAGATGCCGCGCACGTCTTCCTCGGCGGC
>WNGF01002488.1_pt1 | contig 25740 bp, 16 predicted proteins | sample 5400641 | NCBI WGS metagenome assembly WNGF01 (sample SAMN13153371, study PRJNA577476) | soil metagenome | isolation source: 80 cm soil or saprolite under grassland replicate 2 | place: USA:California | collected 2016-06-15 | reverse complement strand
CGGCGAGCGGCCAGCGTTGATCTCGCGAACGTTTGCCTCGATGATGTCAACACCGATCGTGCGGGACCCGCTCGACGCGAGGCACGCCGCCAGGGGGAGCCCCAGCTTGCCCAGGCCGACGACGGAAATCGCTGATGGAGCGGCGTCCGCCTGGGATGAAGTCATCGCGCGGGCTGCTGCTCGGCGAGTCGCGCGGCCACCTGGCGCTCGATCCACGCGTAGGTCTTCGCCAGTCCGTCCTCGAGCGACACGGCGGGCTCCCATCCCAGCACCTGGCGCAGCCGCGTGTTGTCGGAGTTGCGGCCGCGTACGCCCTGCGGTCCCGGAATGTGGCGCAGGCTGACCGGCCAGCCGGCGATCCCGGCAATCAGGTGCGCGAGATCGTTGATCGTGATCAGTCGATCCTGCCCAAGGTTCAGCGGCTCGTGATGGTCGGACTGCATCAGGCGGCGGATCCCGTCGAGGCAATCGTCGATGTAGCAGAACGATCGCGCCTGCAGCCCGTCGCCCCAGATTTCGATCTCGTGCGATCCCGTGAGCTTCGCGGTCGCGATCTTCCGCGACAGCGCCGCCGGCGCCTTCTCGCGTCCGCCGTCCCACGCGCCTTCCGGACCGTAGATGTTGTGAAACCGCACGATGCGCGTGTCGAGCCCGAAGTCCTGCCGGTAGTAGATGCAGAGCCGCTCCGAGATCAGCTTCTCCCATCCATACGCGTCCTGTGGCGCCGCCGGGTACGCATGTTCTTCGGCAAGCGGCGTGACGTTCGCTTCCTCCTGCCGGTATTCCGGGTAGATGCAGGCCGACGACGCGTAGAGCAGGCGCGAGACGCCGCCGGCGCGCGCCGCTTCGACGGTGTTCAGGTCGATCAGCGAGTTGTCGTGCAGGATGCGCGCGTCGTGCTGCGAGATGTAGCCCATCCCGCCCATGTCCGCCGCGAGCGCGTAGACGTGATCGACCCCTTCGGCCGCGACTCTCGCATCCTCGGGCCGGCGCATGTCGAGCAGGATGAACTCGTCGGCCTGCACCTCGCCGAACTCCGCCGGACGGATGTCGACGCTGCGCACCCAGTGCCCCCGGCGCTTCAGCGCGGTCGTGAGATGATGCCCGATGAAACCGGCGCCTCCGGTCACGAGCACACGAGTCTGATCCATCGCGTCTTTCCTGGAGCGGGAGCTTGTGGGTGGAGCGGCTGCATTATGCCCCAAAGCGTTACTCAGAGGCCACGGGGGGCCACGGAGCGTTTCGTGTCAACGCACCGAGTCCTTTCCCTTGAGAAAAGTTTACTCCGTGCCGTCCGTGGCCTCTGAGTTGAATTGAACACCGCGCGGCTGCCGATCGGCACGCACACGTTCGCGGCCGCCGGTGATGGCGCGCGGCGCCAGGCCGCGTGCATCGCGTCGCTGAAGGGGCTTCGCGGCGTTCAGATCGTCAACGTCCAGTTCGAGCGCGACCCGCACCACGTCAACGGGATCGAGACGCTCGCCGTGCTGCGGAACACATCCAACGCGCTGACGGGACGCGCGGGCCCGAAGAAGCCGGACGTATCGGAGATCTTCGCTGCGCTCGCCGCGGAGGCCACTTCGCGGAGTCTCCCGCTCTTCTGCTACACGAACGCGGACATCATCTTCATGCAGCAGGCGATCGACTGGATGCTGTCTACGACAAAGGATACCTTCGTGCTGTCGCGCGAGGATTTCGATGGGGCGACCGGTGCGGCTCGCGGAATGGAACTGTCGGGGACTGATGTCTTTGCCATGACGACGCGCTGGTGGCAGGCGAACGCGCATCGGTTTCGACGGTATCTGCTTGCGGAGGGCGGGTTCGACAACATCTACACGGCGATCATGCTGTGCCACGCGAATGGCGCGCTCGAGAACCGCCGCCCGCTGGTCCGCCACGAGCTTCACGCGTCGGGGGCGATGCCGTCACCTCATTTCGGCGAGTACATCCGCCTGCTCTGCGCGCTGGACGCGCAGTACTTCACGCGCTGGTGCATCTACTGGGACGGACTGGTGCGGATGCGCGAGCGCGGCGCCACCGAGGCGGAGGAAGCCGCCTGGGCGCGCGACGCGTTCACGTGGCATCCCTCGGCCCGCAAGTCCGTGATTCAGCGCGCCCGCAACATCAAGGCGTATCTTCGATACGAGTGGTGGCGCCGCCGCCACGCGTCAGCGTAGCCTCCTACCTCCTACCTCCTACCTCCTACCTCCTACCTCCTACCTCCTACCTCCTACCTCCTGCCTCCTGCCTTCTGTCTCCTGTCTTCTGTCTTCTGTCTTCTGTCTTCTGTCTCCTGTCTCCTCCGTCAGTGCGTCCCGAAGAACGAGCTCGTCCACGTAAACAACTGCTGCGCGACCTCGGGAAACTGCGCGCCGAGCAGGCTGATGATCGGAAGGCCGACATACACGGCCAGCCGCGACACGAAATCGCGGTTCCAGTTGACGCGACCGGGCTGCGTATCGGACAGCACGCTCAGGATCGTTTCCCTCTCCATCTGCACGAACACCACCAGCGTCACACCGACAATCCCCAGAATGACCGTCGTGTTGAACATCAGGAGCAGCTGATGCGGCTGGAACGGGTACGACGTCACCGCCAGCAGCATCATGAGAAGTCCCGCTGTGACGAAGACCACGAGATTCTGGAGCTGCGGGACGACGTGGCTGAGAAAGGCGGCAACGCGGCTCGTGAGAAAGTCCTCTGCGAGCTCGAACCACTCGAACTCGTTCGGTTCCGCCTTGCTTTTTTCAGGCGCGCCGGTCGACGGCAGCCGCCAGGCAGGCCGCACGAGCTTCGTCACCTCGCGCGCCATGAGCGCCAGCTGCTGTTCCGCCTCGGTCCGCCGTGCAACCTTGGCGCGCCAGTCACCACGGGCCTCCGCGTCAAGCGCCGCGTGCAGCGCCTGCTGCGCCCGCAGCACGTACGGCTCGAGCTTCTCCGGCAGACTCTTCTCCAGGTTCAGCGTCAGGGTTTCCCGCACCTGCTGCACCGCAGCCGATTCGTGCCCCGCCGCGCCTTGCGCGATTTCGCGTTCCGCTGCCAGCAGCTTCGCCGCGTCGACTGAGAATGCGGGCGCGAGTGCCGCCGGTGTCCTTTCCCTGACGAGATCGCGCCCGAGCGCCACGAGTGCGCCTGCCCGATCGACGGAGAATTCGAGCGCCGTGAAGATCTGCGAGCGCGCAGCGAGATTGATCTTCGGTTTGCCTGGGATCGCCTGCTGCAGCCGCGCGTACGCCTGGACGGTCGGATGCCACGCGAGCCGCTGCAGTAGACGGAACAGGCGCCGCCAGATTGAGACGAACCGCACGAACGACAGCGTCAGCCCGACATAGACCGCCAGGAAGCCGAGCGCGAACAGCGAGTCGAACGCCGCGCCCTCGCCGCTCGGCACCGACCGCGGTCCGAACAGGCGCGCCCACGCGACAATGAGCGAGCCGACAGCCGCGAGCAGCACGGTCCATGGCAGCGTCGCCGAGTTGCGGCCGATCGCATCGAGCACGCTCCGCTCGAGCCCGGTAATCCCTTCGAAGGACGCACCTTCCAGACCCAGAAATGAATTCGGCGTTTCCGGGCGGATGTCCGTCTCGTACGGGTAACGGTCGGGACCCTCAATCAGCCGAAGCCGCCGCAGCGCGCTCACCGCCCACGCCACCCCGGCGCTGCAGACGAGAAAAAGCGGAAGAAGCGGCGACACACCGCTCCAGAAATCCGCGGCGCGCAGGTACAGCAGCATCGATTCGGCGGGGCCGTCCGTTGTCATCCAGCGATATGCGACCCAGCCGCTCAGCGCGACGAGCATCGATGAGCCTGTGCCCACGGTGAGACGCGCGGCTGTCCGGAAGAGCGAGGTCCGCGCTTCTTGGGCAGCGCGTTCGCACCAGACATGCCAGGCGAGCAGTCCAAGCGTGAACAGCATCACGAGGCCACCCGCGACCAGCGAGAATTGAAGCGGCGTCGAGAGCGCGGTGTGATGGAGCCGCAGCGGGCGCGCGAGCGACGAGAGCTCGCGCTCGGTGCGCAACGGCAGCAGGAAAACAGCCATCGTGAGCAGGTACGCCGACGTCAACGCCGCCCAGCACGCGTACAAATACAGCCGCCGCTGGAGCCGATGCGCCTCCTCGAACACCGTGTCGCTGAAAATCTCGGCGAGCGGTCCGGACGCGAAATGCGCGCCCCGCCATCGGGAACCGCGCCGTGTAAAGCTGGACAAGACGAAGACCGCGGGGAGCACGCACACCACCAGCGCGAGCGCTGGCAGCCAGGGATGATATGGCAGCGGGATCACTCCCTCGTGCGAGCGCAAGTCACCCGCGAGCTGCGGGACCATATCGCGCGCGTCCGCGTTTCCAAGGATCTTGACGGGCTGCAGGCGGTTGCTGCCCACGACGGACAGCCAGAGCGGCGGCGGACTCTTCGGATCGAACGGGTAGCCATACTCCTGCATCTGCTCGGGCAAATCGAGGAGCGCCAGGGCGGCGTTGTAGACGCCTTGCGCGGTGTGCGTCGAGAAGAGAAGGCGTCGTGTGACGCCGCTGCCGGCAGGGGTCCAGTCGTGATTCGCCGCGAACAGCGGGTACGTTGTCACCACCTGCGTACCGCGGAGATCGACGTTCTTGTCAGGATGCGCGTACAGCAGGTCCGCGTTGAACATGAAGAGGACGCTGTTCGGCAGATGGTGGTGAATCTGCTCCGCAAGGAAGATGCGATCCCTGATGTCGGTCGCAACGAGTCCGACGTAGCGGACGTGCTCCTCTTCGAGATTTTCGAGCAGCGTCGAGAGCACGATGTCGCTCGACGCGTTTTCGAGCTGCGACATCAGCGGAATCGTTCCGCGCGACGCGGACGTCTCGCGGGTGTTGATGTGGGTCAGCGATCGCACTGCGGCAGGTGCGTCCGAGCCGTGCTCGCTGCTGCCGCTCTCGTCACGTGCGACGGCGCGAAGGCTGGAAACGTGCAGCGGAAACGGAATGGTCATGAGGTCGATCGGGTGGTCGCTCTGGTAGAGCAGCCGCCCGGCCTTGTCCTTGTAGCTGGCGTCGCCCGCGCGCCAGTTCGACGCCTGCTGGCCGTATCCGGTGTTCCCCTCCACGAGGAGCGCGACCTTCGTCGGATATTCCTGCGCCCATCCGATTGCTTCGAGCAGATGCCGCACGCGCTCGAACGGCCGCGTTTCCTCGCGAGCGGCGATGAGCCGCAGGTACGCGCGCCAGGGATCCGCCTCATTCGCAAGCGTCATCCGGAACGTCGAGGCACTGTTGGTGCCCGCGAGCAGGCCAACCTCACGATTCGGATTGTCCCTCGACGTGTTCACCGCCGTGGCGCTGCCCGAGACAATCCTGAACGCGCGCGGGTCGCTCGCCAGCAGCACGTGCAGCGAGACGTCGGAGCCGGAGAACGATGGCCCGAGCACCTTCACCGGGTTCCTGGCGGCATCGACGCAGGTCGCCGACAACTCGTCGAGCGCGCGCCTGAACGCCACCTTGTGAATGCCCGCTGTCGGGGTCTCGCCCACCACGAACACGAGCGCGAGGGCCGGCAGACGACCCTGGTATGCGCGTCTGAACAGGAGGCGTGCCGGCTCCTTTCTGAATCGCGGCTCGTGATCGATATCCGCCACGCCGCCCTTCTGAACCGCCGCGCGACCGCTTTCCTTGTCCAGCCACGGCACATCGAACCGATCCAGCACGTAGCCGCCCGCCTCCATCGCGCGCTGTATCGCGTCCATGTAGCGGTCATACGCGTAGCTCAGCGTCCCGGCATCGATCGGATCGGGAAGCGTCGCGATCAGGCACTGCTGCGCGCGCAGTTCGGACTGCGACGCGAGCGGACCGTAATAATCGGCGATGAGCGCCGCGGCACTGCCGGATCGCGGCTGCTGGGCCGCGGCTTCGATGGAGGCGTCCGCTTCGAGGGCTGATGGCGCGGGTGTCTCGGGGGCTTTGCCCGGGGATCCCGTCCCTGGCAGAAGCATGGCAAGCAGCGCCAGTATCGGTACCAACAGAAACCCAAAATCCCGTTGTCCCATGGTTCACCCCCGGGGCCGCGCAGAACGAGCGGTGCGCGATTGCGCACCTTTCTCCATGGGATCAACGGCCAAATCGGACAAAGCGCACAACGGCCAACGGGCGGCCCGTCGAGTCAATGGGTTGGCCGGCCGGGCATCGAATTTCGCGCGCTATACTCACGAATCCATGAGGCTCGCCGCCGGGTTCGCCCTGTTTCTGTGCCTCCTGCTGCCGGAGCTGCCAGCCGCGCACTCGAAGAACTCGCTCCCGCGGCCCGAGTCGACATTCGGTTTCGAGCCGGGCGCCGACTACAAGCTCGCGACCTACGATCAGTCGATCGAGTACTTCCGGAAGCTCGATGCCGCCAGCAAGTACGTGACGCTTGTCGAAGCAGGCCGCACCACACAGGGCCGGCCGATGTACTTCGCGCTCATTTCGAGCCCCGCGAACCTCGCGCACATCGAGCGCTATCGCGAGATCGCGCAGCGGCTGGCGCACCCGGCGGGCCTGAGCGAGGCGGACGCGCGCCGCCTTGCGTCGGAAGGAAAGGCGTTCGTCCACATTGACGGCGGACTGCACTCGACCGAGGTCGCGGGTACGCAGCACACGCCGCTCCTCGCGTACAACCTCGTGAGCCGTGCGTCCGAGCCGGACATGAAGGCGATCCTCGACAACGTCGTGGTGATGCTGTGGCCGACGATCAATCCCGACGGGCAGCAGATCGTGGCCGAGTGGTACATGAAGAACGTCGGCACGCCGTACGAGCTGTCGGAAGTGCCGACGCTCTACCAGGAATATGTCGGGCACGACAACAACCGCGACGCCTACATGCTCAACATGATCGAGTCGCGCGCGATCGAGCATGCGTGGCGGCAGTGGGAGCCGCAGATTGTCTACGTGCACCACCAGTCGGGACCGTTTCCGACGCGCATCTGGCTGCCGCCGTTTTCCGAACCGGTCGGGACCGACGCGCCGTACCTGATGTCGCGCGAAGTGAACATGATCGGGATGGCGATCGCGAAGGGACTCGAGGAGCGTGGACAGGTGGGCGCCACGCACATGGGGACCGCGTTCGACGCGTGGTATCCGGGGTACATCGACTACGCGCCGAATTTCAAGAACGTCGCGGCGTTCTGGACCGAGACGGCGCTCTATCAGTACGCCACGCCGCACGAGTACACGCTGCAGGATTTTCCGGCGAACATGCGCGATCTCCGGCCGCGCAGCCTCTATTCGAGTCCATGGCCGCCCGGACGGTGGCGCCTGCGCGACGCCGTGGAATACATGGAGACCGCGTCGTACTCCGTCCTCGAATACGCGTCGAAGTACAAGGACTCGCTGCTGCTCAACCGCTACAAGGCGGGGCGCGATCAGATCGCGCGCGGCGCCACGAAGCCGCCATTTGCCTATCTCGTTCCCCAGGAACAGCGGGATCCGGTCGCCGCCGTCGAGTTGCTGCGTCGCCTGGCCTTCGGCGGCGTCCGCGTATCGCAGTTGACCGCCGCCGCCACAATCGACGGCGCGTCCTATCCGGCGGGGACGTGGATTGTTCCGACGGACCAGGAGTTTGCTGCGATGGCGCGCGAGGTCCTCGACGTCCAGAACTACCCGGATCTGCGACAGTATCCGGGCGGACCGCCGGAACGTCCGTATGACGCGGCCGGATGGTCGTTGCCGTTGCAGATGGGCGTTCGGGTCGTCGCCGCCGCGACAGCGCTCGCGCCGGAGGTGCGCGCGTCGATGAAGCTGGTCGGACAGCCGACCGATTATCGGAAGATTCCGACCGAATACCCGAGCACAAACACCGATGCGGCGGCGTTCGATAGTGTCCCGGGCGTGGGCTTCGAGACGAACCCCGCGGCTGCGGCGATCGTGCCTCCGCCCGGACGCATCACCGGAACGGGCTCCGCACTCGCGTTCGACCCGGCGCAGAACAACACGTTCCGCGCGCTGAACCTCGCGTGGAAGCGCGGGGCGGAAGTGGAATTTGTCCGCGGCTCATCCTCCTCCTCCGGCCGGTACGTGATCGAAGAATTCGGCGGCGACGCGCAATCGATCGTCGCGTCCCTCGCGCTTGCGGCTGAGCGCACGGATGGGAAAGGCGCGTCCATCACGAAACCGCGCATCGGCGTCTACGAGCCGTGGGGCGGTAGCATGGACGCGGGCTGGACGCGCTGGGTGCTCGAGCAGTACGGGTTCGATTTCGTCACGCTCCGTCCCGCAGATTTCCACTCATCGCTTGCAGCGAAAGCTGACGTTATCGTGCTGCCCGACCAGGCGCGTTTTCCGCTCGCAGGCGGTCTGCCGCGCGGACCGCTGCGCCAGCTGCGTCCCGAGTACGCGGACGTCGTCACGCCGCAGGGTCTCGCCGGATTCGAAGAGTTCGTCCGCGCCGGTGGAACCGTCGTGTGCCTGAACAGCGCCGCGACCTTCGTCATCCAGCAGTTCAAGCTGCCCGTGCGCAATGTCGTCGCGGGCCTTCGGCCCGACGAATTCTTCCTGCACGGCTCCATCGTCGAAGCATCGATCGATACGGCGCATCCCGTCATGGCGGGGATGCCGGAAAAGGGTGCGCTGTTCGCCGACAACAGTCCCGTGTTCGAGACACTCGATGGCTTCAAGGGATCCGTGCTCGCACGGTATGCGGAGACGGGATCGCCGCTGCTCTCCGGTTATCTGGTGGGTGAGAAGTATCTGCAGGGAAAAGCGGCCGCGCTCGACGTGCAGCTTGGGACCGGCCACGTGATTCTTCTCGGCTTCCGCCCGCAGTGGCGAGGACAGCCGTTTGGCACATTTCGGATCTTGTTCAACGCCGTCATTAATGTCCATGCATCATGAAGAAATGCCCGTTTTGCGCTGAACAGATCCAGGACGAAGCGATCAAGTGCCGCTACTGCGGCAGCATGCTGACGGGAGCGCCTGCGCCTGCCACCGGCGGAGTAGATCCTGTCGCCGACGAAGCGCGGCAGCGGCTGCTGGTCGAGGGCAAGATCGATGTCATCAAGTTCGTCCGGCAGCGGAAACGAATCGGTCTGGCCGAGGCGAAGGCGTATGTAGAAGCACTCCAGGCAGGGCAGGATCCCGATCGTGCGGCAGCTACTGCGAAAGCCAGGACGCCCGGGTGGGCGCCGACGATGCTGTTCTGGATCATTACGCTGCTCGTCGGGCTCTTCATTTTCTACTGGTTCCGGATCTGACGGTCACGCGCGAACCGCGACCGAACCGCGAACCGCGAATCGCGAAGCGCGAACCACGAATCGCGAATCGCGACCCGCGACCCGCGACCCGCGACCCGCGACCCGCGAACCGCGAACCGCGACTACTCGTATCTGAGCGCCTGCATCGGATGGACGCGTGACGCGCGATACGCAGGGATGTACCCTGCCGCGAGCGCGACGAGTGCCAGCAGGACGACGGCCGAGCTCATCACCACCGGATCGTAGCCCTTCAGGTCGTACAGCAACGACTCCGCGCTGCGGCCGAGCGCATACGCGCACGCAATCCCCACGACGCCGCCGACGATCGTGGACACGCCGACCTGCTTCAGGATCATGCGGCGCACGCGCGGACCGTCGGCGCCGAGCGCCATTCGAAGCCCGATCTCGCGCGTGCGCTGCGAGACGGTGTAGGCCAGCACGCCGTAAAGGCCCACGGCCGCGAGAATCGTCGCGACGAACGCGAAGGCAGCCGAGAGCGTGCTGATCATGCGATCGAGAAACACGCTCTCGCGGGCCTGCTGCGGCAGCGTCTTGAGGTCCTCGACCGGCAGGTTCGGATCGAGCCGTGCGATGACGGTTGGTATCGCCCGCAGTACCTGCGTCGGCTCCGACGACGTGCGGACATAGAAGGTCAGCGATCCCACGCGCTCGCCCTGCCGGTAGGGCCTGAAGAACTGCGGCGGCACCACCTGTTTGACTTCGCTGTACTTCGCGTTCTGGACGAGGCCGACGATCTCGATGTCGAGGCCCTTGCCCTCACCCTGTTCCATGTGCTTGCCGACGGCGTCGCGCCGCAGGTTGAACTTCTTCGCGAACGCCTCGTTGACAATCGCGACCTTCGGCGAACCGGCGACGTCTGCATCCGTGAATTCACGGCCGGACATCAACGGCACGCCGAGCGTCCGGAAGTATCCCGGACTGATCTCGTTGAACCGCGAGTTCGCGTCGGTGTCCGGCCCCTTCTCGAAGCCTTCAACCGACACGTTGTTGCCCCAGTTATTGCCGGCCAGCAGCGGCACGCGCCCGGTCGCCACGCCGGTGACGCCGGGCAACCCGGCCAGCTCCTCCTCGGCGCGTTGATACAGCGTGAGCGCGCGCGCTGGCTCGTAGCCGTTGAGACCTGGCGACACCGCGAAAGTCACCACGTTGTCGATCTTCAGCCCGAGGTCGATCTTGCTCACGTTTATCAGGCTCTTGACGAACAGGCCGGCCGATGCGAGCAGCGTCATCGCGAGCGCGATCTGCGCGCGCACAAGCCACGTGCGGAAGTGCGCGGCTGCCTTCGCGCCCGACGGTTGCCCGGCCTGTGCCTTGATCGCGGAGACGAGATCCGGCTTCGTGCTGTGCAGCGCGGGGAAGAGCCCGAAGAGGAAGCCGGTCGCGATCGACAGCACCGCCGCGAACAGCACGATGCGCATCTGCAGGTGGAATTCGAGCGTGTTGACGGCGTCCGGCGGAAGCAGCGAGGCGATCAAGGCAAGCGTCCACCGCGCGCACAGTAATCCCGCGATGCCGCCGAGCACCGCGAGCACGCACGATTCGGTCAGCAGCTGTGCGAGCAGCTGCCAGCGGCTGGCGCCGAGCGACAGGCGCACGGCCATCTCGGTTGCGCGGCTGGCGCCGCGCGCGAGCAACAGGTTCGCGATGTTTGCGCACGCGATGAGCAGCACGATCCCGGTGACGGACATCAGGAACATCAGCGGGATTTTGGCCTCTTTGTGAACCGAGCTCTGGCCGCGGTAACCGGGCTCGACGCCGATGTCCTTCGCCTTGAACTTCGCGAGCGTCTGATCGCTCATCCCTTTCTGAAGCGGCGCCTCGACGTCGTTGATGATCGGCCTGTACACCGCGGCGAGGCCGGCGTGCGCCTGCTCGATTGAGACGCCGGGCTTCAACCTGCCGAATAGATACGCCCAGTAGCTCTGCCGGTTATCAAACCCTTTCCACCCCGCGTTCACCACTCCGCGCATCGTCATCGGCACGAACACTTTCGGTTCGCTGCCGAGCGTCGTTCCCGTGAAGCCTTTCTGCGCGACGCCGACGATGGTGAACGGCTGGCCGTTCACGACGATCGTCTCGTTGAGCACGGCGGGATTCGCGCCGAGGCGCGTCGACCAGTAGTCGTAGGTCAGGACGGTGACGAAGTGCCCGCCGATGTTTCGATCGTCGTCCCACGTAAGCAGCCGCCCGAGAACCGGTTGCACTCCGAGCGTCGGGAAGTACGAGCCCGACACGAGCTCCCCTTGTCCGTTGACCGTTTGTCCCTGGAACGCGAGGTTCACACCGGTCGTGACGTGCGCGGCGAGACTGCTGAATACCTTCTGCTCGCGCTCGAGGTCCTTGAACATCGCGTAGCTGAAGACCTGGTCGCAGTCGCCCGCCTGGTTGCAGGAGGTCGAGCCCGGCTTCGGGCGTGGCGCCGACAGGTTCACCAGCTCGTTGGGCTTCTGCACGGGAAGTGCGCGCAGCAGCGTCTGGTCGTACAGCGAGAAAATGGCGGCATTCGCGCCAATCCCGAGGGCGAGCGAAATGATGGCGACCAGGCTGACAAAAGGGGTGTTCAACAATCTTCGGAAGGCGAGCTTGAGATGCATAACTGGTTCTCAGACGAAAGTTCGGAGGGGATAGTTTACTTTTTCGCGGCCCGTCACGCGGTTCGTCACTCTCCGCGTGCAGCGTACAGGGCGCGGGTGTATACCGTTTCCTCATGCAGCAGTTCCTCAGCGACGCCGTTTACGCTCTCCGCACATTTCGAAAGAAGCCCGCCTTCGCGGTAACGGCCATCGCGACGCTCGCGCTCGGGATCGGGGCGACCGCCGCCATCTTCAGCGTCGTTGACGCCGTGCTCCTGAGGCCGCTGCCATACCGCGAGCCTGCGCGGCTCGTGCACGTGTGGGAGGACATGCGCAACCGGAACGTCTCCGACTTCCCATGGCCGCCGGCGGACTTCCACGATCTGCGGACGCAGTCCACGTCGTTCGAATCACTCGCTGCGCTCACCACGGGGCGGCAAGTCATCGTGCCCGAGGGGGGACAAGGGGAGCCGGAGACGATCCGCACCGGCGTCGCGACGCCGAACCTGTTCCGTGTGCTCGGTGCGAAGGTGGTGCTCGGATCGGACTTTTCCGACGCCGATGGGGTTCCGGCGCCGCCGCCTCTAGCGGCCGCTCCCGGCGCAGCCGCGCCTCGGGCGCCGCGCACGCCGCCACCTCCGCGGACGATCCTCAGCTACGAGTTCTGGCAGCGCCGTTTCGGCGCGAACCCGCGTGTTGTCGGCACCATCGCGCGGCTTGGTGACCAGCCGTTTGAAATCGTCGGCGTGCTCGAGCCTGGATTCGAACTGCTGTTTCCGCCGGGCACGAACGTCGAGCGGGTTCCCGATGTCTGGACGCCGCTGCGCATTGACTTTGCGGCCGGGTCCCGCATCAACGTCTTTCTACGCGTGGTCGGTCGACTGAAACCGGGCGTGTCGCGCGCACAGGCCCAGGACGACGTCGAGAGGATCGCGGCGAACCTGCGCAGGCAGTTTCCAATCAAGGAGACGGCAGATGTGCACCTGCGGGTAGAGCCCATGCAGGAGGATCTCGTCGCCGACGTTCGTCCGGCGATCCTTGCGCTGATGGGCGCGGTGACGTTCGTGCTGCTGATCGCGTGCGCGAACGTCGCGAACCTGCTGCTGATCCGCGCGGCGGCGCGCGAGCGTGAGCTCGCGGTGCGGAGCGCGCTTGGCAGCACGCGGTGGCGGCTCGTGCAGCAGCTGCTGGCGGAGAGCCTCGTGCTGGCGCTCGCCGCATCAATCGCGGGGATTGCCCTCGCGTGGCTCGGCGTGCGATTGCTGCTCGCGCTCGGTCCCGAGAACCTGCCGCGGCTTCAGCATGTCGCGATCAATCCTGCGGTCCTGACAGCCGCCGTCCTCGGCGGCCTCGCGTCTGCGGTTGTGTTTGGTCTCGTTCCCGCGGTCCAGGCGTCGCGTCCCGACGTGATGGAGCTGCTTCGGCGCGCCGGCCGGACGGCGAGCCTGTCCTCCGGCGGGTGGCTGCGCAGCAGCGTCGTCACGATCGAGGTGGCGCTGTCGTTCGTCCTGCTCGTGGGATCGGGCTTGATGATCCGGAGCTTCGTCGCGCTTCATCGTACGCAGCCCGGATTCGATTCTCGCGGCGTGCTGACGTTCCTCATCCCGAACCTCCGCATTCCGGATCTGAAGGCGCGGCAAGCATTCGTGCGCGACCTGCGCGTGCGCCTGGAGGGACTCCCGGGCGTTCAGGGCGTGACCGCCGCCACCCCGTTGCCGCTCGACGGACGCACGCAGAACGCGCGCTGGGGCACCGAGGAGGCGCTCACCGATCCCACGAAGTTTCAGCAGGCGACGACTTACTTCGTGCTGCCGGGGTTCTTCGAGACGATGCACACGCGGGTGATTGAAGGCAGGACGTTCGCGGAGACCGACGACGCGCCCGACGCGCGCGTGATCGTCATCGATAACCTGCTCGCTGCGAAGGCCTTCCGAGGGCAATCGGCCGTCGGCCGCACGCTGCTCGCGCGCGTCATCACGAATGAGCCGGAGAAGTTCCAGGTGATCGGCGTCGTTGAACACCAGCGGCACGACTCGCTCGCGCGCGAAGGGCGCGAGGGCATGTACTTCGTCGATGGCTACATCGGCTACGGCGCAGCGAACCGATGGGCGGTGCGTACCACCGGGGATCCAATGTCGCTCGCACAGCATGTCCGTGAGGCGGTGACCGCAACGAACGCGCGCGTCGGCGCGATCGAGATCCACCCGATGGACGTCTTCGTCGATCAGGCGCGCGCCGATACGAAGTTCGCGCTGATCCTGATCGGGATTTTCGCGGGCATCGCGCTGCTCCTCGCCGCGGTCGGGCTTTACAGCGTCCTCTCGACCGCCGTCCGTCAGCGGACCGCGGAGATCGGCGTGCGCATGGCGTTCGGCGCGGCACATGGCGAGATCTTCCGGATGATGGTGGCGCAGGGCGTGCGCCTCAGCGCGATCGGAATCGCGGCCGGGATCGCCGCCGCGCTGGCGCTCACCGGCGTCATGCGGACGATGCTGGTCGGCGTCCAGCCGGCGGATCCGGCGACCTTCGCGACGATGGCGGTGGGGTTCTTTGTGATCGCCATCGTCGCGTGCGGTCTGCCCGCACTGCGGGCGGCGCGACTGGATCCGATGACCGCGTTACGGGAGGAATAGAACGCGAGGCAACGCGGGCGAGCGGCAGGAGGGATTGCCTTCCGGCTAGAACCTGTTATTATTAGTAAACATGTTCACTAATAATAAGAGGCCGCGTGGAAGAGGCCGCCCGCCAGGTCGGACGGCCCGGGGGGCCGCCGCCAAACAGCGGCTGTACGACATCGCCATCGCCCGCATGGCCAGGAACGGATACGACATGACGACGCTGCGGGATATCGCCGAGGAGGCGGGCGTCAGCGTCGGCCTGCTCTACCGGTATTTCCCCAGCAAACAAGCGGTCATATTCGCTTTATATGAGGAGCTCTCAGCGGATTACGTGCGGCGCGCGGCCGCGATGCGGCCGGGCAAATGGCGGGACCGGTTCATCTTTGCGCTCAGAGCAAGTCTCGATGTCCTGGAGCCCCATCGAAGCACGCTTCGGGGCCTCATTCCCGTTCTCGTCGGCGATCCGGAAGAAGGGCTGTTCGGGCGGCGCGCGGCCTTCTCCCGTCTCCGCGTGCAGGGAGTGTTTGAAGCAGCTGTTGCAGGCGCAACGGATGCTCCGGCCGCAAGCCTCGCTGAAGCTGTTGGCCGGCTCCTCTATCTTGTCCACCTCGCCGTGCTGATGTGGTGGTTGCTGGACAAAACATCGAAGCAGCGCGCAACGGCGGCGCTTGTCGTCCTTTTCCAGCAAATCCTGCCATCGGCGGCTCTGACGCTTCGGTTGCCGTCAGTGCGCCGGTTCGTGATCTCGCTCGATCAACTGGTTCGAGAAGCGCTTTTCGGAGATGAAGTGGCAGCGCCGGGTCAGTGATGCCTCACTACCCGCCGTGGGCACGTGCAGCGCTGACGCTACCGTGGCCGGCGTGCGCCCGGATCGCCTGTGGGCGGCGGCGCGTGATCCGTGCTTGCGGGGGGTCCAAGCAGCTCACGAAGAATGGGCTTCAGGGCGTCGGCCCACACCTGGTAGCCCTTGAGCGTGGGGTGCAGCTTGTCGCGCTCGTTCATCACGCCGTCGACCAGCTTCCCATCTTTGTCCGCGAGCTTGTCCCTGACGTTCAGCGAGCGAACGGTTTTGCCGTCGGCGAGCCGCGCGATGTTGTCGTTGATCGCGTCGATCTCCGGCATCACGGCGATGTTGTCGTTGCGCGGAAAGATCGCCGTGAGAATGATCGTCGCTGACGGCGCTTTCTGCCGGCACACATGCACGATGGCCGCGATGCCGCGCGTGATCTCCGCCACCTTCGCAGCGCCACCTGGCGCCGCACCGATGTTGTTCGTGCCGGCGAGGATCACGATCACCTTCGGCTTCACCCCGTCCAGTTCACCATTCTCGAGCCGCCAGAGGATGTTCTCGGTGCGGTCCGCCCCCCAGCCGAAGTCCGCCGCGTTCCACCCGAAGAAATTCTCTTTCCAGTTCGCAAGAAGTTCCGGATAGTCGGTCGCCCCCCACCGGCGCGTGATCGAATCGCCCAGAAAGTACACGTCGATCCCGCCGTGGGCCGCTTTCGCAAGCAGCTGCTGGTGCGCAAGCTTCGAGTTCTCGTCCGCTCGCGGCGCCGGAAGATCCGCCGGCGTGCGGCTCTGCGCGTGCAGCAGCACTCCCGCAGCGACAAACAACGCGCCCAGGGTGATTCGACGATTCATCGATTCAGCGATTCGTCGATTCGCGATGAGGGATTGCCGATTCCCGATTAGGGATTCCCGATTCCCGATTAGGGATTCCCGATGAGGGATTAGGGATTGATCCCCGGCGGTGCAGGAACTTATCCGCCCACGGAATGAAGTATTTCCAATTGGGCCCGTCTGTGTGCCCTCCGTCGTGCTGGCGCCAGGCGAGCTGGCCGTCGAGCAAGCCGACATTCACGGCGGGCATCTTCTCGGTCTTGTCGTCGTCCGAGCGGCCGAGATCCTTTGCGCCGAGAAGCCGGAACACCGGCTGCGCCGCGATGGCCGCCATGAAGCTGCCCTGGTGATCGAGCCACTTCGCGTCACGCTTCTCGGGAACACCGTAGCTGATGAAGGTGAGCCTCGGCGCGCAGAGCGCGATCAGCTCGTGCGCGTCGACCGGAATATCTCCGGCGTTCCTGCTGCCGAACGTTGCCTCCGACGCGCCGTACTTCAGGAAGTTGCCGGCCATCCAGTGATACTCGCCGCTGCCGGTGAGGTTCTCGACCGCTTCACCGAAGTTCCGGCGATGCAGCTTTGCGCCTCCTTCTCCTGACGATCCGACGAGGACGACGGCAAACCGGGTGTCGTAGGCCATCGTGACGAGCGCGGCCTTGCCGTACCGCGAGACACCTTCGATGCCGACTTTCTTCGCGTCAACCGACTTGTCGGTCTCGAGGTAATCGAGGCCGCGAGAAGCCCCCCACGCCCACGCACGCAGCGCGCCCCAGTCGTCGGGCTTTCGCGGCTGCGCCTTGTTCACGAGCCCGATGATTCCGCGCGTGAGGCCGGCACCGTTGTCCGCCTGGACACTTGAAGGATTGATTGACGCGTATCCCCATCCGTCCGCGATCAACTGCTCCGTCGCAGGTGGATCGCTGCCCGCCGCCGGCGCGAACCCGGGCGGCGGACCACCCGGACGTCCCTGCACCGGCTCGCCGGGCAAACCGCGAGCGCCGAACATCATCATGACGGGCACGGGCCCTTTCGCATCGGCCGGGGTGACGAGCGTCATCTGGATATCGACGTTCATCGCGGGATAGGCGGAGTTGTCGACGTGACCGACGATGCGCTTGCCGACGACCGGCCGGTTCGCGACGTTTGCCTGCACCGTGTTCGTCACGGTCCATGTGACCTTCGGCACGTTGGCCGGCACGCGGCCGAGCACTTCGCGGTCGAAGTCTTCAACGATTTCCGGCCGCCGCTGCCGCCACCACGCGTTCGCGGATGTCACCTTCTTCCCGTTCTTGAGCGTGAGCACGTCCGGCAGGTTGGGATACGGGTTCGCGAGCGCTTCGTCGTAATTCGCGTGGTTCGCCGCCTGCTCGTTGCCGCTCGGGCCCGGCCGGAGCGCCTTGATCCCGACCTGCTCCATCATGTTCTGATGGTCTTCCGCAGCCGTCCATGTCTTCGGTTCACGAGATCCCGGCGGCAGTTTGGACAGATCGAGAGGCGCCGGGGGCTGAGGCGCGAATTGTGCGTGCACTGGCGCGCCACGCATGGCGATCGCAGCGACTGCGAGCACAATAACCGCCGCGCACAGGTTCGCTCGGACGGATTTCATGAGTGTCCTCTTCTCGTGATGGCCGGGGGTCCGGCGAATCGGCCGGAAGGCGTATTCTAACTGCAATGTCGCTTTCACTCCGTGCGCGCGTCAACGTCCTCGCTCTTTTCCTCGCCTGCATCAGCCCGGCGATCGCGCAGCAGGGACAGGCGCCGCCTCGTCCGGAGCCGGCGTTCACGCCGTTCAAACCGGCTGGCATCTATGACATCGGCGAGAAGGAAACGCACATGAATCTGATTCGACTGCTCCAGCGCGACCGGCAGCCCGAAGTGGACCTCGCGCGGACCTACGATGCCATCGTCATCGGTTCGGGCGCGGCCGGCGGCATGGCGGCGCACGTGCTGACCTCGAGGGGCATGAAGGTGCTGATGCTCGAAGCTGGGAAGAAGCTCGATATCAACAACGAGCTGAAATCCACCGAGTGGCCGTACGAGCATCCGAGACGAGGCGAGATGCCGCCCGGTCATCACGCGCTCTCGCTCAACGAGTACACCATCCGGCAGCCGCCATACGCAACGGACTCGAAGTTCATCAAAGTCCATTCGTACGTTCAAGGCTGGAGTGGCAGCGACTATTCGAAGAACATCGTCGTCGACGAAAAGGAACATCCGTACACCGGCACCAACTATGCGTGGGTGCGGGCGCGGTGCCTGGGCGGCAAGACGAACATCTGGGGCAGGCTTGCGCTGCGGCTGTCCGACTATGACTTCAAGGCGAAGAGCCACGACGGCTACGGCGAGGACTGGCCGATCTCGTACAAGGACATCGAGCCTTACTACGACCGGGTCGATGAGTACCTCGGAATCTCCGGCGTCAAAGAAAACCTGCCGTATCTTCCCGACAGCTTGTTTCAGCGCCCGACGAGGCTTGCCGCCGCAGAGGTGACGCTGCGCAACTCGCTGAAGAAGATGAATCGCGTATTGACACCGTATCGCGCGGGCGTGACCACCGATGGCCTGAAGCATAACAAGTATCGAAGCAGGTGTTTTGGCCGGGGCGCGTGCAACCGTCGCGCCGGCGGATGTGACATTCACGCCGCATTCGACTCGCCAACAGGATTGATTTATCCCGCGATGGACACCGGGAACCTGACGCTGCGCACGAATTCAATCGCCCGAGAGATCCTCGTGGACACCAACACGGGCAAGGCACGCGGTGTCTCATTCATCGACTCGGAAACGGGCGAGACCTACGACGCCCGCGCAAAGGTCATCGTGCTGGCGGCGTCGACGCTCGAGTCCGCGCGGCTGATGCTCCTGTCGAAATCCAGCGCGCACCCGAACGGAATCGGCAACTCGAGCGGCCACGTGGGACACAACTTCTGCGAGCACGTCATGGGACCGAATGTCACGGGCCTGGTCAAGGAGCGCATCGGCAAGGCGAAGACAGTAGACGATGGGCGGCCGGGCGGATTCTATGTTCCCAGGTTCAGGAACCTCTCGGAGAGACACCCGAATTTCATTCGCGCTTACGGGTTCGAAGGCATCGCGGGCAGCCGGATGTTTCCCGACAATGCTCCCGGGACGCCCGGCTTTGGTGCCTCATACAAGAAGACCGTGCGCGACCACTCCGGCGCGTTCATCAACATGGGGGGCTTCGGCGAGGTCCTCTCGCGTTACGAGAACCAGGTCACGATCGATCCCGAGCGGAAGGACAAGTGGGGAGTCCCGGTCCTCAGGTTCAATTACCGCTTCGGCGACAATGAAAAGAAGATGTGCGAGGACATGGCAAACGCGGCCCAGGAGATGTTCGAAGTGGCCGGTTTCGAGATCGTCAATATCGATCGCACCGTGCTCACCGAGGGCTGGTCCATCCACGAGCTCGGCACGGCGCGCATGGGCGCGGACAGGAAAGCGTCCGTGTTGAATCAGTTTCAGCAGTCCCACGACATCAAGAACTTCTTCGTCGTCGACGGGAGCAGTCACGTCAGCGCGTCGTGCCAGAACCCGACCTGGACGATCATGGCGCTCGTCTGGCGATCCTGCGATTACCTGGCCACTGAGTTCGGCAAGGGGAATTTGTGATGGCGGACAGTGAAGAAACAGATCTCGTCAGGCGTGATCTGATCAAGCTTGGAGCGGCGGCAACGCTCGCCGCAGCGTTGGGTGTCGGCGAGCCGCTGTTGGCGCAGTCGACTGCTCCGGCGACGACGCCGTTGGCCGGCCGGGCGGCGTTCTTCACGCCGGAAGAGCTCGCGATCGTGGACGAGCTGACCGAGATGATCATCCCGACCGACGAACATTCCCCTGGCGCACGAGCCGCCAAAGTCGCTGCGTACATCGACTCGCGGCTCGCCGAGGCGTGGGAGGAGCAGGAGAGAACCGATTGGCGTGAGGGACTCAAGCGGATCGACCAGCTGTCGCGGGAGTCCAGCGGCATGTCCTTCATGCAATCATCGGCAGATGAGCGGCTCAGGGTCCTCACCAGGATTGCGCAGCAGGAGAAGGAGCCGCGGCAGCCGGAGGAACTGTTCTTCGCAAAACTGAAGTCGCGGGTCGTGGACGCGTATTACACGTCCGACGTCGGCATCAAGCAGGACATGGAATACAAGGGGAACAGTTATCTCACCGAGTTCGTCGGCGTGGACGTGAGCTGACCGCGTTCACTTCTGCCGGTAGATCCTCACCGCGCTGACATTCTGCCTTTTCGACGACGGGCGATAAGAAGGGATGCCACGACGAACGCTCCACCGACCCCAAGCGCAATGATCTCGTACGCGTGAGGAAGTTTGCCGAGATACGCCAACAGGAACGCCGGAGGGGTCAAGCCCAGTGCGGTCGCCATGATGTAGCGCGACCATCCGATATCGGTAAACAGGCCCAGCACGTAGCTGATCACGTCCATCGGCAGAACGAGGCGGACCAGCACAATACTCCAGAACAAGTCCTCCGGAATGTAGCGGCGCATGCTGCGGACGCGCTGCATCGACGTGAGTTTCTTCACGATGGGGGAGCCCCAGCGCCGGGCGATCAGAAAGGCGATCAAGGATCCCGCCGTCCATCCGGCCGTCGTCGCGAACGCTGCAAACACACGTCCCCAGCTGTGCACGGCGACCGGGATGAGTGGCAAGGTTGCGCCGGGCGCCACGACGGCGTCGAGAATGTTCAGGAGGGTATAGAGGAAGAGTCCCCAGAAGGGCTCCGCATCGATGAAGCTGCGGATTGCCTCAGCGCGTGCACGCACGCCAAATATGGCTCCGATGAGCCCGCCGGCGATGAGGGCCAGCCAGAGATACTCCTTGCGGGAGGCCGCAGCCATTCGTCGATCATATGGTCGTTCCTGCGGCGGGCCGTCCGTCAATCAGCCGAGCACGATCCGCGCATCGAGGATCGCGTCGCGGACAACAACGCAAAATTCGACATCACCGAAAGCGAGAGCCTGCTGATCGGCCGGAACTTCGGAATAGGTACCGACGTTGCGACAGGCCCGAACGGCAACTTGTATGTGGTCTCGCTGGATCGCGGCGTGGTTTACGAGATCTTCAGGCGCCAGTAATGCTCAAGGAGGCGGGGCATGAAGCCGCGCCCCACCGCCCCTGCGATCCCGTGAATGTCGTTGAGGATACCGGCGGCCGTGACCTCTGGACCCGCACCCGGGCCGCTCACGACGAGCGGCTCGGTGCGGTACCGCCGCGTCGTGAAGGCGACCAGATTTCGCGTGCCTTCAAGTGCGCCCATCGCGCTGGACGCGGGCACGGACGTGAGCCGCGCCGAGACGGAGCGCGGCGTCGCGGTCACCACGTAGCGCAGTACCCGTCCACGCGAGGCCTCGCGCCTGACGCGAGCCGCCCACTCCGCATCGAGGGACGGCAGCCGCTTCATGAAATCGCCGAGGGTCACCCGCGCGAGTGAGCGGGGCACGAGATCGTCAGGCGCAGGCGCCGCGCCTTGATATCCCATCAGCCGCGCGAGGATGACTGCCTTCCGGGCCGCATCTCGTCCGGACAGGTCTTCCCGCGGATCTGGCTCGGCGTAGCCGCGTTCGACGGCTTCGCGCACCGCCTCCGAAAACGCTGCGCCAGACGTGATTGCCGACAACACGAACATCAGCGTGCCGCTGACGCAGCCGTCGATCCGCAACACGCGATCGCCCGTGTCGACGAGTTTGTGGTACGTGTCGATGATCGGCAACCCCGCGCCCACCGTTGCCTCGTAGCGGATCTGCCGCCGCGCGGCGGCGGCATCGGTCATCAGCTGCGCGCAGGTCTCCGCCGACCCGGCGAGCGGCTTCTTGTTCGCGAGAACGAGATGAAACCCGTGTCCGAGGGCTGCCCGCAGCAGATCCGATGTCTCCTCGCTCGTCACATCGACCAATACCGGCCGCGTCACCGCGTGGCTCGCCATCGTCGTCAGGGCCTCGGCCGAGGAGGCGCGCCGGCCTCCGATGGCGGCGAGCTGTGCGCCGGCATCCTTCGCATGAGCGAGATTGAGCAAACGGCGGCGCGACAGACCCCGTGGATCGAACACGTAACCCGAGCGATCGAGCAGACCGACAACGCGAACATCCGACTCGCCGTTGGCACCCGCAATCTGATCCGCCAGCGCGCGCCCCACCCGTCCAAAGCCAAGCATCACGACATCGGTGCGAGGCGTGGAGATCGGACGGCCGCCGCCGATCTTCGATAACTGGAACGCCGAGTGGATCTGCCGCACCGCCACGGGCACATCCGATTCGGTGACGACGAGCGAGATGTTCCGCTCTGAAGAGCCTTGCGCGATGGCGACGACGTTCACGCTGCCATCGGCGAGCGCGGCAAACACGCGCGCTGCGATTCCCGGCGTCCCCGCCATGCCGTCGCCGACGACGGCGACGACCGCCGTGCCGGGGCGTGCCGACACGCTGTCGATCAGCCCGTTCGCGAGCTCGTCGCGGAAGGCGTGACGCAAGGCGCGAACGCCGCGTTCCGCCTCTGGTTCCGGGAGGGTGAATCCGATCGAACTCTCGGAGGAAGCCTGGAAGATGGTCGAGACCGACAGCCGCTCTGCGTCCACGGCTGCGAACGTTCGCGCTGCGATTCCGTGTACGCCGATCATGCCTTTCCCCGCGACCGTCAGGACCGCCTGCCGGTGAACAGTCGCGACCGCCTTCACCGGGTACCCGATGGACGTGCGCCGTGCGGACACTTCCGTGCCCGGCTGATTGGGATCGAGAAATGATCTCACGTGGAGGACGATCCGCGTATCGGCGATCGGGATGAGGGCGCGTGGATGGAGCACCTTCGCCCCATAGTGAGCGACTTCCGCGGCCTCGCGATGATGCAGCTGCGGGATCAGCCGTGCGTCGGGAACGAGACGAGGATCCGCCGTCAGGATGCCTGGGACGTCTTTCCAGAGCACGACGCGAGCCGCGCGCAGCGCGCGCCCGAGAACGGTGGCGGTGAGATCGGAGCCGCCGCGCCCGAGCGTCGTAATACTTCCGTCCGGCGCGTACCCGATGAAGCCGGGCACGACGGGAATCGTGCGCGTTTCGATCAGCGGTCCAAGGATCCGGCGCGCGCGCCGCGACGTGACGGCCAGGTTCGGCGCGGCGCCGCCGTATTGCCCATCGGTCGCGATGACCTCGACGGCGTCCACGTAGGTGGCGCGCCGCCGCGCCACTTGCACGGCCGCCGCCAGAACCCGCGCCGAGACGCGTTCACCGCGCGAGACGAGGAGATCGCTGGCGCGCGCCTCCACATGGCCGAGCACGCCCACCGCGGCGCTCAGCTCGCGATACTCGCGCGCCGCCGCATCGATCGCGGCGAGCAAAGTACGCCGCAGCGTCCCGCGCGGCGTGATGCTGTGGACGACTTCTCGATGACGGCGGAGGAATGTCGCGGCGGCGCGCGCCGCCTCGTCCCGCTTTCCCGCCGTCGCCGCACGGGCGCCGTCGAGCAGCAGGTCCGTGACGCCGCCAAAGGCGGAGGCGACGACGACCAGCGGGCCTGGATGGGCGGCGATCAGGCCCGCGGCCCGTTCGACCCCGCGGGCGTCGGCCAGCGACGCACCGCCGAACTTCCAGATCTCGAGAGGCGAAGAATGGCGCAAGCGCCTATTCTAGTCGCGGGATCCGGGATCCGGGATCTGGGATCCGGGATTCGTTGATTGCGGGATTCGCGGATCAGAGGGATTTGCGATTAGGGATCAGCGATTCAGTGCTCTTCCCGCCGCCCATTCGCTGCGGACGGACGGGCCGACCGCCCAGAGGATGCCGTTGCGCACGAGGCGATGGAACATCGGGTGGCCCCACACGCGCTCGTCGTGGCCGTAGGCGGTGTAGAAGACGCGTCCCTTGCCCTGATCGCGCACCCAGGTCCACGGTTCGGCGCCGTTCTCGTCAACACGCTCCATCAGCACCGTGCGATCCGGGTTGTGCTTCGTGTGGACGTAGGTCTCGTCCCACACCTGGAACGGCTGGATGCCATCGAGGACCGGGTGGTTCGGCATCACGAGGCGCGCGATGAACTCGCCGGTGCCGTGCTTGAGGAACTGCGCGCCGACGAGCGCGATGTATTTCTCCGAATTCTGGAAGCAGAACGAGGCGCAGTGGATCGGCAGGAACCCTTTGCCGCTTTCCACGAAATCGAGCAGCGCCTTCTCCTGCTCGGGCGTGATGGTCGTGTGGTTCGCGTAGATCATCAGCGCGTCATACTTCGAGAGGTTCGGCGCGTTCAGGTCCGCCGGATCGGGCGTGTAGGTGAAGTGGAAGCCCTCCGACTCGATGGCCGACGCGAGCATCGGCTCGAAGCGCGCCGAGTCGTGGTGCGTGCTCTTGTGCCCGAGGAAGAGGATTTCAATTGCGCGTCCCTTCTTCGAGGCCTGGCCATGGACGCGCGGCGCGATCACGGATACACCGGCGATCAGCGCCACGATCAGCGCGAGCATTCGTCGAGTCATGTCAGGCCCTCCGGTCAGAACGTCGGAATGACGACTTTCTCGCCGCCCTCGAGCGCCGATTGATGCGCGCAGATGCCGACGAGCGTCCAGTTCACAGATGTTTCCGCATCCGGCATCGGCGGCTTCTCGCCGAGGCACGCCATCAGGAAATGATGTGCGAGATGCGGGTGCGACCCCCCGTGTCCGCCGCCCTGCAGGAAGGACAGGTGTTCGGCATCCTGGATCGCCGCCGGCTGCGTGAAGCGGCGGATCGGCTCCGGCAGTACCTGCGCGTAGTCCGGCACTTTCACACGCTTCGGAATCTCCTGCTCGCTGAGCGGATGCTCCTTCGTGCCCTTCGTGTGGACGACGGGGTCCTCATTCTCGACCTGCTGCCATTCGAACGACTTCTTCGATCCGTATGCGTCGAAGCTCTCGCGATACTGGCGCGCCGTGTTGAACAGGCTGCGCGTCACCTCCGCGCAGACGTCGGAGTCCTTCAGCTTGAACGTCGCGGTCTCGATCGCGAACGGGCTGCCGTATTTCGGGATCAGCGACTCGTCGATACGCCCCGATCCGTGACAGACCACATGTTCCGCATGCTTCCCGAGCAGCGCCAGGCAGGGACTCACGCAGTGCGTCGCGTAGTGCATCGGCGGGAACCCTTCCCAGTATCCGGGCCATCCTTCCATGTCCTGTTGATGGCTGCCGCGCAGGAACTGGATCTTGCCGAGCTCACCGCGATCGTACAGCTCCTTCACGAACAGGTATTCGCGGCTGTAGACGACGGTCTCCATCATCATGTAGACCTTGCCGCTCTTGCGCTGCCACTCGACGATCTGGCGGCACTCGTCGACGGTCGTGGCCGCCGGCACCGTGCTCGCGACGTGCTTGCCCGCCTCGAGCGCCGCGATCGACTGTGGGGCGTGATCCGCAATTGGCGAGTTGATGTGGACGGCGTCCACGTTGGGATCCCTCAGCAGCGCCTGGTAATCGGTGTAGCGCGCCTTCACGCCGAAGCGATCGCCGCACTCGTCGAGCTCCTGCTTGTCGCGGCGGCAGATTGCATACATCTCGGCGTTCGGGTGCCGCTGGTAGATGGGAATGAACTCGGCGCCAAAGCCAAGCCCGACGATCGCCACGCGGATCTTCTTTTCACCGTTCATCGAATGCTGTCCTCGTACCGATGTCACTCAGGGGCCGCAGATCGATCTCGCGCAGAGAACGCAGAGAACGCAAAGCCAAT
>WNGF01003286.1_pt1 | contig 25751 bp, 32 predicted proteins | sample 5400641 | NCBI WGS metagenome assembly WNGF01 (sample SAMN13153371, study PRJNA577476) | soil metagenome | isolation source: 80 cm soil or saprolite under grassland replicate 2 | place: USA:California | collected 2016-06-15 | reverse complement strand
AAATCACATGATAGAACTCCCACTGTGCGCTGTGCGAATGATACGAATAGGGAGCCTTCCCTGGCGGAATACGCAAAATCTCGACATCAAAGGGATGCCGCTCGTTGAGGTCGGTGGACTCGGGCTTGCGTCCCAACGCTTCTGAAATCTCTTTGCCCGCACCGGTGAACTTTCCCTTCGGTGAAGACCATGTGAGCTCTGCCATCTTTGTTGTATTGACTTTGCGCATAAGTAGAGTCGCCTAACGAGAAGGAGCTGAGCCACCGCTGGCGGCGGCGCGCTTGGCTTGCAATAAATGTGTTTTCATAAATCTAGACGTGGCGTCGGAACGGCCAGCGGTTGGCTGCATCGCCTGGTTAGATCTCCGGCATCATTCTACGACGACGTTTTCCCCTGGAGCAAGACCATGCACGCCACCACCATGGCCATCAACGATCCAGTGACCGTGACACTTCATCACGTCAAAATTACAGGCGCGGTCGCCGACGATAGGTGCCTGAACGTGCACGTAATCGGGACGCACAGCTTGGAGCGTCGATGGCGGTCCGGTCGCGCGCATGTGAAGGCGGGCGAGATCGTTCGCTGAAACGGTGCTGATCTCCTCGACGTCTGCGGGTGACAACCGCGAAGCGTATGGTCCAGTGATCTGAGTCTCGGGGGCGGCACATGCAGCAAGCGCTATCGCGAGCAGAAGAATCGATACGCGCATGAGATCTAACGAGATGGAGCTGAGCCACCGCTGGCGGCGGCGAGCGTGGCAAGCTTCAAGAACTGTTTCATAAAATCAAATGTGGACTTCACAGCAGCCAGCGGTTGGCTCCAGCGATTGGTTAGATGGTTCATCGCTTCGGGACTGGAACAATCGAATTAAGGCGAATCTCCCAAACCACTTTTCTCGGATCGGACACTGAACGCAACATCCTGCCAATGTCTGCCTGATCCAAGTGATGAATGACACGGCGACCAGCTCTGACCGAAAGGCTCGTGAGCTGTGCATCGTCTCGACCACACGCAACTTCCATCTGCGGTTGCCACGTATCGCGAGTCTCGACTGCATTCGTGTACGTGATTGTCACATCAATCGGTGTTGCCAGCGCATTCTTCATGAACGGCGGCGTGATCGGATCGCATGCAGTGAGAAGCAGTGCGAAAGAAAGCGTCACTAACCTGCGCTTCACCATCTAACGAGAACGAGATAAGCCACGGCAGGGTGTCGTGGCAAACATGCTGAACTTATTTCGCAATGGGGCCGTTGGCTTCATCGATTGGTTAGGCGTGTTCGTGGCTATGCTCCTCGTGTGCATCTGACAATGTCTTCCGACGCGCGCCACCAAGCGCCCGCAGCGCCTTGAAATACTCGCCGGAGACGGCAAGCAGGAACAAAATGCCAAAACCCATGCCGCAAATGACAAGGATGTGCGCGAAGATAAATCGGTGGAGCGCAGGCGAGATGTGCGATGCAAACGCATGACGCGCGACGAGCAGTACGCCCGCGATGAAAAAGGCGGCGCCAGCGCTATGTAGCCCAAAACGAATCCAGCGGGGCAACTTCCGAAAGGCTGCAATCAGAGGCATGCAGCCGAACATAATGCCGACCAAGAACAATAGGATCGACGGAAGCATCACCGGAGGGCTCATACGCCTAACGAGATAGAGCTCAGCCACTGCTCTGGGAGCGAGGCTGCGCAACAACTGAGAATATACTAATCAAGATCGACATCGACGCGCAACGCCAAAGAGCGGTTGGCTGGAGCGATTTGTTAGGCCTTTGTTGGTGCATGTTTCTTGGCTTTGTCGAGCTCGCGGTTCAGCTTCGCCACCTGCTCGCGGCGGAACTCCTCGAATAGCAAGTGATCGCCGTGCCGCATCCAATGGGAAATCTCCTGATCGGGGTCGCTGAGAGTGGGAACAAGCTTCTTGAGCGCATCTGGATGGACGCGTGTGTCATCCAGAGGCAGTCCATGGTGCCGGGCAACCCAACCGCTGTAGAACCCCTCACTAAAGAACGGGTGGAAGGTGTCCTTATATGCGCGGCTTCGGCCCTCTGCCTTGCCGAGGCTGAATGCAATTACTGCAACTAAAATGAGAAACACGATGACTCCGATAGTCATGTTGAGCATTCGAGGTCGCCTAGTTGGGTTCTTGGTCTGAGCTTCTGATCAGCAGAATGAATGATTCTATTTGCGATCGCAATCCACCGTTGGATGTGGACAGTGGTAACAAACAGCTCCGGATATTCGAAGGACTTACGAGTGTAGCTCCTGGAGCCGTTCTTAATTGTTCGTTCGACGGTGGGAACAATCTGCGCGTGGACCACATGGCCGCACTTGCGAGCGTGAGTAAACAGGCGGTCTAAGTTGTGCCCGAGCTCTCTGCCCGCAAGACGGCTCTTGGCGTAGCCAGCAGCGGCAAGGTGACTCTTCAGCGCAAGCTCAATCGCATGGAGCGCACAATAAAACGTCGGGTGAAGCAAAAACGGCTTCTTGCTGGCCAGACGCTCGCTTGCGCGAGCGAATTCCACGGCGTGATCGAGAAAATCTGAGGCGAGTCGATTCTGCTGAGACGTCATGGGCCTAACGAGAATTAGGGGAACATTTGTTAACCTAATCAGAAACGGTTGCCGCCTCCTTGTCGGCGGTTGTGAATCCAACGGGCTGCGAACTGCGATACCGGGTCTATTGAGTACGTGAGTGTAGATCATCGTCGTAGACACATCCTTGTGGCCGAGCAGCTCCTGCACAGTGCGAATATCATAACCGTTCTCCAGCAGATGTGTAGCAAAACTGTGGCGGAACGTGTGACCGCGTAAAAGCTGACGCTTACGCGGGCCGGGTGTTTTTCGCGAGGTAGTGTCTCAACTGCGCTTTAAGAAATCGCCTGCCACTGCCGCTCTTGAAATAACGCTCACGGCCGAGTGCATCGTCGCGTTCCAAATATGCTTCATAGTAGATTAGCTTCCATGGTCCGCGAAATGACGTTGCGAACGAAGAGCGGCAGCGGCATGTTCGGCGATACGCCTCCGCAAATCCGTTGAGTACCCAATGTAAAATCCACCATCTTTCACCGAGCGAAGCACGTACACATAATGCATTAGAAGCGGCGAATCTTTAGCGCGTGCTCAACAGCTTTACGCGCCAGTCGACGTACGTGTGTTCGGTTCGAATCGAGTAATGCTTAACGCGCAGATGCCAGCGCACCCGGTCCAGTAATTTCGGTGAGGAGGCGGCAGTGGCGTTGGAGGGAATCACAAGCGCAATCATTTCAAAACAAGTTGAGCTGAGACAAGACCAAAATCGCGCGCGGGAGATTGGACATCGAAGCGCGGTTGCAGAACTATCTCGCGGGGTTCACCCCGTGAGATAAAGCGAGATGTCGAAATACTGTTATGTTTACGTTTTGCGTTCCGCCTCGGATCACCGATTTTACGTTGGATTAACTCGCAACCTGCCTAAACGACTGCAAGCACATAATCAGGGTTTGGTTAACTCCACGAAGACGCGACGCCCGTTTCAGCTTGTTTACTGGGAAGGTTGCTTGAATGAAGCCGATGCAGCAAAGCGCGAGAAATACCTGAAAACCGCTTGGGGCAAGCGCTACCACAAGGCGAGATTGCGAAAATATCTCACGGGGTAAATCGTGTTAACGTGAAAGCAGCGATTCCGGCAGAAGAGATTGTCGCGCCGAGCGGGCTCGGCGGGTTCATCGCGAAATTCACAGTGCTGCGCGGCGCGCAACGCGAATTGTGGCTGACGTTCCTGATCAAGTTCCTCATTTACACGGCTTACTCGGTCACGAACAAAACGATGGTGCTGTGGTTGTCGAAGGATCTCGGCTTTAGCGACCAGGCCGCGGGAGCGTTGGTGGGTTGGGTCTGGGCGCCGGCAATGACTGTCTTTACGTTGCTCGCCGGGTCACTCACCGACGCGATCGGATTGCGCAGCACTTTTTTCCTCGGCGTCGCCATCTGCACGGTGGCTCGCAGCGTGATGGTTGTTACCACGATCCCGTCATTGGCCCTCGCCTGCGGAGTTCTTCCGCTGGCAGTCGGCGAAGCTCTCGGGACGCCGGTGTTGCTGGCGGCCACGCGGCGCTACTCCACAACCGCTCAGCGGTCGATCTCGTTCTCGATCATCTACATGATCATGAACGTCGGCTATGTCGCCGCGGGATGGATGTTCGATTACGTGCGGCAACTGAACTTGCGCATCAGTCTCTTCGGATTTGAGCCGACCTCATACCAGCAACTGTTCATGGTCAGCCTCGCGTTCGAGATCGTCCTGTTTCCGGTGATCTATTTTATCCGACGAGGAGCGGAAGCGACTGACAAAGGCGCTGTGATTGAGGAATCGTCCCGCAATCGCAGGACTGCCAGTGCTTTTTGGAGCGGCATCGGAGAAACGGTGCGGAAAAGTGCGATCGACACGGCTCACCTCTTCAGGCGGCTGGTCGGTCAATCCGGTTTTTACCGGATACTTGTTTTTTTCCTCTTGATCGGATTTCTCAAAGCCATCTTTTTGCAGATGGATTACGTGTTTCCGAAGTTCGGGATTCGCGAACTTGGCCTGTATGCTCCTGTCGGAAAACTCGCGAATATCAACGCAATCATGATTATCCTTCTGGTGCCGATTGTCGGCGCGCTGACGCAAAAGTTTGCAGCGTATCGGATGGTGGTGATCGGTGGAGCGATCTGCGCCGCGGGAGTATTCATCATGGCTTTGCCGACGGAATGGTTCCAGCCCGCCGCCAATGGCGTGATGGGACAATGGCTCGGTCACGGCTACCTCGGCCTACACGGGAATATTCACCCGTACTACATCATGACTGCGTTCTATCTGATCGTGTTCTCGGTCGGCGAAGCGTTCTATTCGCCGCGCGTGTACGAGTATGCCGCCGCGATTGCACCCAAAGGGCAGGAAGCTTCGTACGGCTCGCTGGCGTATCTTCCATTCCTCGTGGGCAAACTCCTGGTCGGCACCGGCGGATGGTTACTGGCTGCGTTTTGCCCCGAGCAGGGGCCGCGACATTCGGGAACGATGTGGCTAATCTTTGCGCTGGCGGCGTCAGTCGCGCCAATTGGCTTGATTAGCCTGCGTCGCTACATTCGCGTCCCCGAAGCCGGGCGGGAGAATGATGGGGCACTGGAGTAATGGAGTTTTGGAGTAATGATTTTGCTCTGAAGCCCAACACTCCATTCCTCCACCACTCCACTACTCAACTACTCCATTACTCCGTCACTTCAGAGATGCTCCCAGCCATTTTCTGTCTCGGTTACGAATCCAATAAAGGAGGAAGTCTTGCGCATTTACTGGAGAACGCGGTTGCGCGTAAATTAAACTACTGCTAAAGGGGGCGATCTCGCGCGAGAAATCAGGGATGAATAGCATGCGATTAACCTACAAACATTCGCATAAAACTTTGTGGATCGGTTTGGCCGGCACGCTTGTCGTGATTATCGGTTCGATCTTATTTGGCTATGCTCAGACGCAAAAGAAAGAAGCTGAAGTAATGAATCCTATAAAACCAATTCCCAGCGACGCCGAGTTGCAAAGGAAATTGACCAAGGACCAGTACCACGTGATGCGTGAGGGCGGCACGGAGACAGCGTTTCACAACGCGTACTGGGACAATCATCTCCCCGGAATTTATGTCGATGTAATTACCGGCGAACCGCTGTTCAGTTCACTGGACAAATTCGACAGCGGCACAGGCTGGCCCAGTTTCACCAAGCCGATTTCAAAAGGCAGCGTGGTTGAAAAACGCGATTCGTCTTTTGGAATGGAGCGCACCGAGGTTCGGGCAAAATCCAGTGATTCACATCTTGGCCACGTTTTTGAAGATGGCCCTGCGCCGACCGGCGAACGCTACTGCCTCAATTCCGCTGCGTTGCGCTTTATCCCGGTGGACAAATTAAAGGAGGAAGGCTACGGCCAATATCTTTCGCTCTTTCAATCAGCACAGCAAGCGCAGCAGGGCAACCAAGAGTCGCAGGGCAAGCAGCAGCCGCAAAGTCAACAGTAAAGGTTGAATTCTGGAGGGCTTCGCGCGTGCCATCGATGTATTTGGCACGCATGTCGTAAGGGCGAAATGACGAAGCACGACGGCGCGCAACGGAGTGACGCGCCCTACCAACGAAGGGCAGATGCAAAAGGTAGGGCGGGCAGTCCTCTGCACGCCGAATCGAATTTACAGGAATGCCGAATGTTCGAAAGAATGACAAAAACCGAATAGCATCACGGGCCGAATTGGTCATTCTTGCTTCGTCATTAGTTCGTCATTCGTCATTCTGATTTCGTCGTTTCCTTGGGCTCTCTGAAGAGCTGGAGGGTCTCTTTTGAAATAGGGCTGCGCACGCGTTAAGTTAGGACGATAATGACCAGGGACGATTTCGATTACGCGATTGAAAACACGCACGTGATTGTCGCGCCCGAGCGGCAGATCGCGACTTTCGGCAGCACGAGTTTCAATTTCTATCTGATCTCGGAGTTGATGGACCGGGTCGATCAAGTCCGGGTTCGCAACGGAAAAATTCATGCCGAACGCCCGCAAATTCTTACGCCGGAACATTATTGCCGGCTGCTGCTGGAAGGTTTTGGCGAGAAAGCGGAGCGATACATCGAGCAATTGCGCGAGCACGCGCGCAACATCGCGGTGTTGCGTTATGGCTTTCAATTCCGCAAAACCGATCTAAGCGAACAGACGCTCCGTGATTCGATCGACGCAGTGATCAATCGCACCAAAAGCCGCGTGGAGAGCGCAAACGAACCGCTCAGCGCTGTGATTCAAGGTGTGGACGATGCGTGGGAAGTTTGCCTGCTCAAGTTCACCATCGATCTGGTGGAGCGCTCTTCCGGCAACAACCTCGGCGATTTCCGAAAGCGCGGCCTGATGTAGCTGCTTCGCTGTGCGAAGCGTTGCATTGACGTGTTTGCAACTCGCACCCACGCGTCTCACAGAGACGCGGCCACAGCACGCGAAGTGCTTGACGCTCCTCAACATCGTTGTTGCGTCCTGACATGCCGCATTCTTACGACGCTATTGTCATCGGCGCGGGGCACAATGGCCTGACATGCGCCAGTTATCTCGGCCGGGCGGGACTGAAGGTCCTCGTCCTTGAGCAATATCACACGGTTGGCGGCATGACCGTTACCGAAGAGGAAACGCTTCCCGGTTTTTGGTCGGACATCCACGCCAGCGGGTATCAACTCGCAAATCTCTCACCCGTGCCACGCGAATTGGATTTGCTCGATCGTTACGAACTCATCGAGCCCGAGATTCCGTTCTCGCATGCCTTTCCTAACGGCGACATCATCAGCGTCCACCGCGACATTGAAAGAACTATCAGCGACATTGCCTGCTATTCGCGCAAGGATGCCGAGACATGGCGCGTGTTGATGAACCGTTTCCTCGCGCAAAAGGACGCCATCACTGCGGCGATGTTTTCTCCGCCCCCTTCGTTTCCGGCGGCGGCCGCGGGATTTGCTGCGTCGCCTGCGGGGATGGAAGCCTATCGGTTTAGCATGCAGAGCCTCAGATCATGGGCGAACGAAACGCTCGAATCAGAGGCGACTAAGAGTCTGTTTGGCTCGTTCGCCACTTTCCTCGGCGCATCGCCGGATGACGCCGGTGGCGCGGAGCTTGGTTGGCTTTTTGCTTCGGTGTTACAAAACGCCGGCAACAATTTGGTCAAAGGCGGGATGCATCGCGTGACGCTTGCGCTCGCCGAAGATCTGCAAGCGCATCGCGGAGAAATCCGCACGAATGCGCTGGTCAAGAAAATTCTGGGCGATGCAAAACGCGCGACTGCGGTGCGCCTGGCAAGCGGTGAAGAAATTTCCGTGGGCCAGCTCGTCGTCTCGAATGTGGACCCAGGCCATCTCGTGCTTGATTTGCTCGGTACTGAGATGGTGGGAGAAGCAATCGTCGAGAAGATGAAGCGCTACGAGTGGGGCGATTCAATTTTTGTCATGTTCGTCGCGCTCGATAGCCCGATCAATTACAAGGCCGGACCTGCCGCGCGCCAGTCCGCGCATGTTCATCTCACCGAGCCATCGCTCGATTTCTTCGCGCGAGTCTATCTACAATGTCGCGGTGGTGAGCTCCCGAGGGCGCCAATGATCGTGAGTTGGAATGATTCCACGATCGATCCCAGTCGCGCACCCACCGGCAAGGCGCTGATGAAATTCGTGGTCCTGAGTGTCCCCTACGGGATCACAGGTGATGCAACCGGCAGAATTTCAGGGCGCAGTTGGGACGAGGCACGCGAGCCCTACGCCGATCACCTCATCGATCTCATCACTGCGAACTACATTCCCGATTTGAAGGAAAAAATTCTTAAACGCGTCGCTCATTCGCCGGTGGACATCTCGCGCAGGATCATCAGCGCCGTTCGTGGCACACTCGGGCAGGGCGCGTTTCTCCCCTATCAAAACGGTTCACTGCGCCCGATTCCCGAGCTGGGGCAATACAAAACTCCGGTGCCTAACGTGTACCTCTGCAGCTCCGGCAGTCATCCCGGCCCTGGCGTCTCAATGGCGCCGGGGAGAAATGCGGCGCAGGTGATTTTCCGTGACTTGGGATTGGATTTCGGAAGTGTGGCTTCCGGGCGTTGAAAAAGCGGGGACGGCGCGCACAGAGTGACGCGCCCCACCCAACATTCACGCGCGTCGGTAGAGCGGGCAGTCCCTCTGCACGCCGTTTGCCGAAACGACCGTTATGCGCGCAGGATATTCAGCCAGTCTGAACATCCGAAGTGACAATTGGCCAACGCCAGTAGTTTCGGCTTTCGTCGCTCGAGTTCGCCTGTCATTCTGCGCGTTCGAACGGCAAGTGAAAAACTATCTTCAGCTTAACCTGAGCCTGCTCTACTGGATTCTGATTGCGCCCTTTACCGGGCAATTTTTCAAAATCGCTCCGATTTTTCGGCAAATGGTTTTTATCGGCGTTCGCGCAGCGCCGATGGTGGCGCTAACAGCGTTCAGCGTGGGCGTGACGCTGGCTATGCAGGCTGCTCATTCTCTCCAAAGCCTCGGCGCGGAGATGTACATTCCCGATCTAGTGATGATCACGCTTCTTCGCGAGATGGGACCAGTCCTGATCGCGGTCATCGTGATCGGCCGGAGTGGCTCTGCCGTTGCAGCTGAGTTGGGAACCATGAAGGTATCCGAGGAAATCGAGGCATTGGAGGTGATGGCGATCAACCCGGTTCAATATCTCGTGGTGCCGCGTTTCATTGCCATGCTCATCATGCTGCCGGCGCTTACCATCTTTGGAAATTATATCGGCATCCTGGGCGGCTGGGCGGTCTGCACCTTCGCTCTCGATTTCAATACCGCCGGTTATGTACTGCGCGCGCTGGGGAGCGCAGAGACCTGGGATTTATATTCGGGAATGATCAAGAGCGCGGTCTTTGCCTGGATCATTATCACAATCGCATGCAACGCAGGGCTGAACGTAGAAGGCGGCGCAGAAGGCGTCGGTCAGGCCACAACGGCCTCGGTCGTACAAGCTTTGCTGGCAATGCTGGTGATGAACGCGCTATTGACTGGGATTTTTTTCTTTAGCGCATGATGTGAATGACGAAGCACTAATGACGAATGACGAAAGAATGACCGCAAATGACGAAGCACGAATGTCGAATGACGAAGGAATGACGAAATCCGAAAGGACGCGTCATGATCTTGACGACGCATTTTGGAACGATCAGGCCGAGCTGACCGTCCGCGAGGAACCGAGCGCCGCGCGTGTTTACGATTTGGAGGAACGGACAGCGCGATTCGGTGAAGCGGTCATTGATTTTGCCAGAATGATTCCGCAAGACGCGGTTACGAATCGCATCACTAATCAACTTGCGGGAGCAGGCACGAGCGTCGGCGCCAATTACGTCGAAGCCGATGACGCAGTTTCCAAAAAGGAGTTTCTGAAATCTATCGGGACATGCAAGAAAGAGACGCGTGAAGTGAAGCATTTTCTGCGCATGGCGGTTCGTGCAGTTCCCGACCTGAAATCACGCGGTAGAGAACTCTGGCTGGAAGCTAAAGAACTGCATCTAATCTTCTCCAAGATCTGGAGAAATAAGTGATCAAAATGACGAACTCCGAATATCCAAAGAGCTGGGTAGGTGATGCCTTGGTCATTCGAGCTTCGTCATTCTTTCGAGCTTCGTCATTCTTTCGAGCTTCGTCATTCGTCATTCGTCATTCGTCATTTTGATCATGTCCACTGACTCTCCCATCATCGAAGTACTGTCTCTCGTCCGGCGATTCGGCGATCGCGCTGTGCTCGATGATATCTCGTTCAACGTCCATCGAGGCGAGACGCTCGTCATCATGGGCGGCAGTGGTTGCGGCAAGAGTACCTTGCTCCGGCACCTGATAGGCTCCATGAAACCGACTTCAGGATCGGTAAAACTTTTTGGAAAAGAAATTACTGCCATGAAAGAACGCGAGATTGAACGAGTGCGTTTGCGATTCGGCATGTTGTTCCAATCCGGCGCGCTACTCGCCTCGCTCACAGTAGGCGAGAATGTTGCGCTGCCACTTTTGCAACACACCGACAAGTCCGTCGATGAGATTGAGGAAATCGTGAAACAAAAACTTCAGATGGTTGGCCTGACCGGTTTTGAGATTCTTAAGCCAGATGAAATTAGCGGCGGAATGAAGAAGCGGGTGGGACTTGCGCGCGCGCTTTCGCTCGATCCGGAGCTGTTATTTAGCGATGAGCCGACTTCGGGGCTCGATCCAATCATGACTGCGGTGGTTGACCAACTCACGCTAAAGTTAGCGCGGGGCAGAGGGATGACCGCGGTGGTGGTATCGCATGATATGACGAGCGCATTCCGCATTGCGACACGGATGATTATGCTTGGCCACGGCTCGATTGTGGCGCAAGGCACGCCCGAAGAAATTCGGAACAGCCCAAACCCGGAAGTGCAGCAATTTATCCACGGTCAGGCGGACGGTCCGATTCCATTGAATCTTTCACAGGAAGAGCATAAACATCATCAACATGTCCGGCCCCGTCCGTTCCTGGGCGGCCGGTTCCGTTTTCACCACAAGCATCCATGAAGCGCAATCTATCCGATTACCTCGTCGCCTTGTTTGTGATCGCGTGCAGCGTCGTCCTGCTAGCCGCGCTCACTTTTGCGCTCTCGGGTTACCGCCTCAAAAAACCGACACGCATCCTGCAAATCAATTATGAAGATGTGACCGGAATAAAAGTGAATTCCGAGGTGCGCTATGCCGGCGCGCCGGCAGGACGCGTGATCGCCATGCGGCATCTTGCCGCCGAAGAGCGCGAAGCGGGCGCAAATAAGAGGGACGCCGTGCGAGTAACGGTCAGCTTGGACGAAGGAATTCCGCCGCTGCCTACCGACGTCACTGCGACGCTCAGCTCAGATACGTTACTCTCGCCAAAGTTTGTGGCGCTTTCCGCGGGCACGCCCGGAGGTCAAACGCTGGCAAACGATGCAGCGATCGAAGGTCATCCAGCCTATGGCCTTGAGCAGATCACAGCGGAAGCTGGCCCACTGTTCGAGAACGCGAATAAATTGCTCGATAGCCTGAACGTCACGGTCACGGGGTTAAAGAAAGATCTCGACGAGTTTACCCCAAAGCTCGGGCCGCTGGCTGATTCGCTTAAGCTCGACGTGGACAATTTACAAAACGTCGTCGCCAATCTTGATAATCTCACCAAAGGCGCGGACGCAGTGCTGGGAACGGCGGATCACTTCATTAGCACGACGGATAAGCAGCTTCAGGAACAATTAAAACAACTGCACGTGACGCTTTTGAACCTGAAAGTGGTCACGACATACGCCAAGGCGCTTGTAGAAACGCTCGCTGAAAAACCAAACCGCGTGATCTTCAGCGGCAAACCATCCAAGCTCACGCCCGAGTCGGAAATCCTCAAAAGCTCAAAACCTGTGCCGGCAAAAAGGCCCTGATCCTAGTTGCCTGTTAGACTATCCGCGTATGCCGCATTTCCGATAGCGCCACATTAGTCTAAAAAAACGAAAGGCGTCGCGCACGGGATGAATTTTGCTTACTTGATCGGAGTAAACGGTCGTAATTGGGACTGATTCGATCCCGTAACCTTTGCGGCTAGCGATGATGAGCACTTCCGTGTCGTAATCGAAACGGTGTCCGCCGCCAAGCACCTCCGGGATCAATCGTCGGTCCAACATACGGAAACCGCATTGCGTGTCGGGGATTTTTTGTCCGCAAACGCGGCTGATCCGCTTGCTCATGTAGCGGTTCACAACGCGCCGGATGAATGGCATACCGGCAAGATCGTTCATGCGATTGCCGATAAAAAACGTGGGCTTCGTCGTGGAGGCTGCGGCTGCTATAAACTGGTCAATCTCTTCCGGGAGATGCTGCCCGTCAGAATCGAGAAGGGTCACCCACTTGATTTCTCGATCGAATCCGCCACTGGACGGACTCGCTGCGGCGAGCCAGTGCTCTAGCCCGGTCTTAATCGCTTCGCCTTTACCGCGGTTTTGATCGTGAACAATGACCTCGGCGCCGGCTTCGCGCGCGCGTTGCGCGGTCTGATCGCGCGAGCCATCGTCGATTACAAGGACATGGTCTAGTTGCTCGCGGGTCCGGCGAACGATGTCCCCGATATGTTTTTCGTCCTGATACGCGGGAATAACCGCGGCGGTCTGCGAACGAATCTGAGCGAGCGGATCGTGTTCCGTCTCCGTCATCGATAAAAGCCAGTGCTGCAGCATGCGCTGTCCTCAGCGCAAAACGTCTTGGCTTCGCGAAATGAAATCTGCTGAGGACAGCGGACACTGCAACCCAGGATTTTCGTGCGCGTTCTTTCCGTCATCGGCGCACCACAGGATGAAAGTCAGCCGCGTGATATGAGCTGCGAACCAGCGGACCGGAAGCGACATATCGAAAACCTTTTCTGCGTGCGATCTCGCCGTAGTAATTGAATTGCTCCGGCGTGATGTATTCGAGGACGGGCAAGTGTTTTGGACTCGGGCGCAAATACTGACCCATTGTCAGGACTTCGCAACCAACTTCACGCAAGTCGTCGATCGTCTGAAAAAGTTCCGTTTCTTTTTCGCCGAGGCCGAGCATCACGCCGCTCTTGGACACAACGTCAGGTGCTAGTTCCTTCGCCCGGCGCAAAACTCGCAGGGACGTCCGATACTTTGCGCGGGAGCGCACCACTGGTGTCAGGCGTTCGACCGTTTCCATGTTGTGATTGTAAATGTCGGGGCCGGCATCGAGCACGATTTGGATACACCAATCCTGGGCGTGAAAATCCGGAACGAGCACCTCGACGATGATCGATGAATCCATTTCGCGGATCGCTGTGATCGTGCGGGCAAAATGATCGGCGCCACCGTCCTTGAGATCGTCGCGCGCGACCGCTGTGATCACGACGTGCTTTAATTTCATTCGGCGCACCGCCTCGGCTACCCGCTGCGGTTCGTCTTGTTCCAACGCGAATGGTTTCGCCGTTGTGACGGCGCAAAATCCGCATGCACGCGTGCAACGGTCACCCGCGATCATGAAGGTGGCCGTGCCCTGGCTCCAGCATTCCCAGCGATTCGGGCATTGCGCGCTCTCGCAAACTGTGTGCAACCTCAAATCGGAAATCAGCGCCTTGGTTGAAAAGAAAACGGGGTTCGACGGCAGCCGCACTTTGATCCAGGGCGGCTTGTGCGCTTGGTGCAATGCCGGATCAATTTTCGCGCAGGACATTTGTAGAAAGTTACAACGTTAAAAGAGTTACAAAAGTTAAAACGTCTAATGCGACCTTGCTCAATCTTCCTGCAAACTGTGTCATCCCGAACGAAGTGAGGGACCTCACATCCGCAGCGCAAGGTACACGAACGTTTGCGTAACCGTGTCAGAGACTGCGAGGTCCCTCGCCGTCTTCGCGACTCGGGATGACCACGCGCTACAGCTTTGTGCGCCCAGAAAGCGCAGCAGCCAGCGTCAATTCATCAGCTGATTCGAGGCCGCCGCCTGCTGGAATGCCTCGGGCGATGCGCGTCAGCGTGATCGGCTTGTTCTTCAAAAGATCGACAATGTAATTTGTGGTGGATTCGCCTTCCACATCGGCAGGCAGCGCGAAAATGATTTCAGAAATTTTTTCTTGATCAACGCGCTCCAGTAATTCCTTGATGCGCAAATCTTCTGGCCCGACGTGATCGAGCGGAGAAATTTTGCCTTCGAGAGAATGGTATCGGCCGCGAAAGACGCCGGTTTTTTCCAGAGGCAGGATGTCCGTTGGCTGTTCTACGACGCAGAGCAATTCGTTCGAGCGCGAGGAATCGCCGCATATTTCGCAGGTCTGGCCGGCAGCAAAAAATCCGCAAAGATTGCATGAACGGATTGATTGACGCGTGTCTGTGATAGCGCGCGCAATTTGCTCCGGCTGATCGTTGCGCGCCCGCACCATCCAGAGCGCAATCCGCTCCGCCGAGCGAGGGCCGACTCCCGGCATTTGTCGCAGTTGCGCAATCAAATTGCGAATTGCCGCAGGATATTCCGTCCTTCTCAAAGTGCGCTGCCGTCCGACACGGCGAATCCGTCCTTTAGCAGATTTATTCCAGGGGCGATTCCGTCAACTGAAGAACAAGCGGCTCCAGCTTGCGCAAATAAAATTGCAACGGCGGATCCTCTTCCTCCTCGGAGCCCCGCGCCTTTTGAAATTCGTTGTAGGCTTCCGCCCACCGCTTTTCACGATAAAGAACCACAGCGCTCCAGAAAGAATCGCGGCGCGCGATGTGTTCCGGCGTGGCGTCTGCGGCAAGCCAAAGCGGCTCGTAGATCTCAAGACGATCATGCGAATTCAGTCCGCTCACAAAATCCATCGGGCGCGCGACAACTGTCTCGCTTACCCCGTCAAAAGTGGCCGTGTCCATCAGCGCGTTTGATCCATAGAAATGGTTTAGAGCGCAGAATCTGCGGGCCAGTTCAATCGGTTCGCCGCTCGCCAACAGCAGAGGGCGCTGGCTGTCCTTCAACGCACCGGCAATGATAGTGCCGGAGCTAATCCCGGCGCGGATACCCCACTTGCCAGAAATTTCTCCGCTGTCTTCCTTGGCCTCGCGAAAATTCTTTATCATATCGAGAACAACGCGGACTGCTTTCTGAGCATGCTCAGTGTTCGGAACTGGAAATCCAAAGAAGGCGACCACGCCTTCCCCGTCAGCGGCCTGCAAGGAAGCCCCTTCCTGAATGAGATGTTCAGCGGCCTGGCGAATAAATTTTGACGTGGCTCCAGCGAACGCGGCCGGCTCAGAATCTTCCGCGAATGCGAATTTGTTACCGAGGTCGCACACCACAACGCTTACGTCATATGCTTTCGGCTCCGCGTCGAATGGAGTTGTGCCATCGATAAGACCACGAAATTCCTTTTTCGAGAGGCGATCGGCAAAGAACGTCCGCACCAGATGCGCGCGGTCCCTCCGCAAAAACGCCGACCAGCCTTCCGCGATCGCCAATGCGAATATCAGTGCAAGTACAGAGGGAATCGGCTGAAAGAATATCCGGTAAAGAGAGCAGACCCACGACAGGCCAAATAGCTCCACCAAAAACAAACCAAGCAACAGACGGCTTCGCGATCGTGGAATGTTGCTCAGACTGAGCCAGGAGACACCGAGAGCAATCAGCAGGACAAAGATGTATTGCCATTTTTCACTGACGATTCGCGTCGCGCCGGCATAGTCGGAGACAAGCTGAGCCGCGACCGCCTCAAAACCTGCTAAGGCCTTGCTGGTGTGCAGCGCGCCGACGGCGAAAGCGACGGCGGCTCCGATTATGAGCGTTGTGATCAACAATCGCTTCATCAACGATTAAGCTTTTTGTGCGATTGCAGCCGGGTAATAGGATTGCACCACGAGTTCGCTTAGGAACTTGTCCGCAGCGTCAATTGCCTCGGCATTGAGAATAAACTTGGTTCGGCCCGTGTTCTTTTTGATCAGGTTCAAGCCAAACTGATAATCCTTGAATAAATGAGCGCACAGATCGCTCATGGTCATCCGCTCCGTTTGCGCGCGCTCGACCAGGCGCCGAATTGCAGTCTCATCGAAAACAAGTTCCAATCCGTGCTCATTGCTGAATTTCTCGGCGAACTGACGGGCACCGGCTTCGAGCATTTGCGCCTCCAGCTTGTGTCCCTCAACCTTTAAGCGATCAAGCACGCGCTGCGGCTCGCGCACCAGCGCGGCGGTGACACGTAACTGGCTCAGGCCCGACCCAGCCAGATAATACTTGTAGTCGCGGAACAGCTTCTCAAACACCGTGAGTAATCCACGCGCGCCGGTCTTTTCCTTTGCGGCAGTCGCTGCAAGCATTCGCAGCGCTTCTTCCTCGAAACTGATCTCGATCCCATAAGCGCGAAACGCTCGCTCATATTGCCGAAGCAAACTGCCCTCGGAATATTTCATGATGTTGAAAAGATCATCGGCATCGAGGTCCTCACAAACCACTCGCACAGGCAACCGGCCGATAAACTCCGGCTCGAACCCGTACTCAATGAAATCCTGCGTCGTCACATGCTGAAAGAGCTCGTTGTCCATCACCTGAACCGGTTCGGCCCGAAATCCTATCTGCCCTTGCCGGACGCGCCGCGCCACTTGCTCCTTCAACTTCTCAAAGGCGCCACTCACCACGAAGAGAATGTGCCGGGTGTTGATCGTCTCGCGCTTGGCCTTGCCACGCCGTTGAAACTCGAACGCAGCCTGTAGTTGCGCTTGGAGATCGTTCATGCTGCGTACGGGCACTTCCGTTTCCTCCATCAATTTCAGCAGCGTGGTCTGCACGCCGCGCCCGCTCACGTCCCGCCCAATCAAATTTCCGGCCGCAGCGATCTTGTCGATCTCGTCAATATAAATGATGCCGAATTGCGCGAGGTTCACGTCGCCGTCGGCTTTGTGCACCAGCTCGCGCACCAAATCTTCAACGTCGCCGCCGACGTAGCCGGTCTCGCTAAACTTCGTCGCGTCTGCCTTTACAAACGGCACTTTGATCAGGTCGGCGATGTGCTTGATGAGATAGGTTTTGCCGACCCCGGTCGGGCCGACCAGGATTACGTTTTGCTTGATGTATTCGATCTCCTGCGCGCGCCTGGCGTCTTCTTTCTCAAGCTGGCGCAGATAATTGGCGTGGTTGTAATGGTCGCAAACAGCAATCGCCAGGACCTTCTTCGCTTCATCTTGCTTTATTACGAAGCGATCGAGATGCGCTTTGATGTCGCGCGGCAGAAGATTGAACTCGAATTCCTTATGATCAGTCTTCTCCGGCTTTTCATCCTCTTCTGCTGTCGCCGGCTCCGGCTCAGCAAAAGTGGCAACCGAAACCCGATCGCCGAAGTTCTGTTTCATGAACTCCGTGATCTTGGCCTTCAGCTCTTCCGGTGAAGGAAACGGTGGCGCTGGTGGTGGCGAGTCTTGTGCCATGTGCAGAAAAACATCGTGCCAAAGAGGCTCTGTGGCAACGGTTCGTCTAAAATTTGACTCTCAGGCGCGAGTTTTGTTCATCCCCGTTCTGCTTCCTGTTTTCCCCCCTTGTCATTCCGAGGGAAGCGAGGAATCTCTGATTAATTAGGCGGCAACGGGCGAGCCAGTAGTCAGAGGTGTTTTGCTCCGCTCAACATGACAACGACAGGATATACCCGGAGATTCCAGTTTGCTTATGAGACCAGGCACAAATGAAAGCTCCGAGCCGATCGAGTTTGTCGTAAGTGAAAACGACGCGAAGCTGCGCCTTGATCAATTTCTGGTGATGCGACTTCCAGAATATTCCCGGTCACGCCTTCAGCAATTGATCCGGAGCGGGTTCGTTCGGCTCAACGAACGAACGACCCGACCGCGGCAAATTGTCCGACGCGGCGACAAAATTGGTCTGACAGAGCCGCCGCTGGAGAAGATCGATGTGCGACCGGAGCCGATTCCACTCGAGATCCTCTTCGAGAACGACGATCTCATCGTTATCAATAAACCCGCCGGCCTCACGGTTCACCCGGGCGCGGGTCAGCGCGAACACACTTTGGTCAACGCGTTGCTCAGTCACTGCGCCACCTTATCAGGAATCGGCGGAAAAGAACGGCCCGGCATCGTTCATCGTCTCGACAAGGAAACAAGCGGGTGTCTCGTGGTAGCTAAAAATGACATCGCCCATCGGGAATTGTCCAAACAGTTCGCCGCCCGCACAGTGGAAAAGATTTATCTCGCGCTTGTCGCCGGAAAACTGCGCAAGCCGTCTGGCGTAATCGAAGAGAAAATCGGACGACATCCGGTGCACCGACAACGAATGCGGGTGACTTCCCTCCGTGGACGGACAGCCAAAACTGAGTATCGCGTCATCCGCTCAAGCGAGCAGGCGAGTTTGATTGAATGCCGGCTGCACAGCGGACGCACGCATCAAATTCGCGTCCACCTTCATCATCTCGGCCACGCCGTCCTCGGCGATAAGGTTTATGCGGCGCGCCTTGCGAAGAATTTTCCTCGGCAAATGTTGCACGCATGGAAGCTCGGCTTCCATCATCCGCGCACCGGCGAATGGAAAAATTTTGAAGCGCCGTTGCCCGACGATTTCAAGGCCGCGGTAAAGTTAACAATCGAATCTCAACAGGCATGAAGGAGCAAAAGTTTGGACGCGGTCATAGGCGAGATGTTTGGAGTTCCGCCTTTAGGCGGTTGTCATAGCAGTGTCTCCCGCACCGCGCGAACGCTCGATTCGGAACCCGAACGTCCAAGTTATGTTTCCGCCCCGTCCCAACCTTTGCCGTAATCACGTATCGGATACTCCCGCCAAATACGTTTCGCCTCCTCCGTTCCTGTTTGCTCGAGGTAATCCGCTGCGCTGCTCTATGGCCAATCCGTCCAGCATGCCGCGTATCCGTGTTTGACCGGATTGTGATGGACATAGTTTAATGTCGCCCAGTAATGCCGCTCCGAGCGCATCGCGCGTTCGACAGCGCGAAAGAAAATCTTGCGGCCGCGACTTCTCTCCTCGCGATTCCAAGCGTGTGAAGTTCGACCATGAAGTGATCCCAGTTCACGCAGCAGACCCTTAATGTTGGGCACCTCAACGAGCGCGTGGTAATGGTTCGGTAACACGCACCACGCAAACGTCTGATTTGAATGAGCTCCGAATACCGCGAGCAAGTCGCGTGTGAAATTGTTCATACGCTCCAAGCTGTGACCGATGTAATGACGATGTTCATAACACGCCGCTGAAATTAGAAATCGCAGATGTCCGAAGTTGGGCCGGTGCGGCGGGGAATGCCAGGGATGACCGCGCGCCTTGCGCCAAGCCAGCAATTCTTCACGTTGTTTCTGGTTGAGACGACGCCACAAATAGAGCACAGCGGACATCGATTGAGATCATTCTGAGCCGCCTAAAGGCGGAACTCCAAACCTTTCGCGCCTCGGCACCATCGCGCTGGCTAGCATCGTCTGGACAATTTCACCGCGCTGGTTGGTTGTCACATTACGCAGGCGAATGATCCCGTAGCCGGGCCGAGAACGCGACGGTCGCAGATCGACAATCTCCGTCTCGACTGTGAGCACGTCCCCCGGTCGCACCACATTGGGCCAGCGTAGCTCGTCCACGCCCAAGCCGATGGCGCCTTCGGCGAAATTCAAAGTTTGCACAAACAACCGCATGGTCATCGCTGCGGTGTGCCAGCCGCTCGCAACCAGACCTTTGAAAATTGTTCGTTCAGCTCTCTTGCGCCTGAGATGAAACATTTGCGGGTCAAACTTGTGGGCAAACTCGACGAGCTGTTTCTCCGTCACGTTTAGCGGCTCAGATTTGAAGCGATCACCCACTTTCAAGTCATCGAAGTAATGCTCTTTCATTGGAGCGAAGGTGAAACCACATTCATGCGCCATCGCTCAGGATTGAGCAATGTGTAATTCGGCCGATTCGCTAATCATAATGAATCGCGGCGGAATGCATTGACAGCTATTTTCCAATGCCTCACAGTCACGGAAACCGCGAGGAGCCAACGCAATGCCCGTCACCCAAACTACTGGAGAACAGGTCGTGGAAGCAGTCGTAGCCGGACCCGATGAAGCGAATCGGCTGTTCACGATTACCGGAGTAGCCAACGCCTTTGTCTCTGTAAACGCCGGTCAGCAGAAGACGGAGACTTGGACTTTCCTGGTGGGACCGACCTTCACTCGCGGTCAGTTTTACCGTGCAATCGGAATAGCTTCAGTGGCTAATCAAATCGTAAATGTCCTACCGCCCGCTCCCGGCACCTTCCAAGTCGGCATTAACTCAGTTGAGGCCGATTGGGACGACGAATCTGGTCGGGTCGAAGTGCGTGTCGAAATATTTCTTTCTGCAAACGCTGGAGTTAACAACGTAAACATTAACCAACTTCGCTATTGGGTCACGATTCTCGCGCAGGTGTAATCCGAGCGAATCAGCAGTCCGCCAAAAGTCATCAGCGCGCGGGTTTGGAAACCCGCGCCACGGCAGATTTGTAAGTCTGCGCTACTTCAGTTCCGGCGGAGCCACGCTGCGAAGGCCGCCATAGCCCTCTTATAAATTCGTGTCGATTTGCGTCTACCTGTCCCGCCGTAGTTTCACGAAGGCGGATTCGTGGTTATTTGGTTCTATCGATCATGAAATCACGAGCGCAACCACATGCACGAGTCGCGCCCGCGAAATTTACGATTTGGCAGAGAACAACACTCATTGCGGCAATCATTGTCGCCGTTGCGGTGGTTTACCTGCCCGCGCTTCGAGGAGATTTTGTGTGGGACGATTTTCTCCTGATCACCGGCAACCCGTTGCTGCAAAACTTTTCAGGTCTGCTGGAAATCTGGTCAGGCGGCAGAACGGCAGATTACTTCCCGCTTACCAACACGATATTCTGGATCGAGCACCATCTTTTCGGCGCGAACGCGACCGGCTATCACGCCGTTAATATCCTTCTGCAAATTGCAAATGCGTTGCTCGTCTGGCGGTTATTAAAGCGCTTGAACATCCCCGGCGCGTGGCTGACTGGCTTGGTCTTCGGGATTCACCCGATTCACGTGGCATCAGTGGCGTGGATTTCCGAATTGAAAAATGTACTCGCGATGTTCTTCGCGCTGTTGTCGATCCTCTGTTTTCTTGAGCTCGATGACCAGCGACTGCGTAACTCGGCGACCGCCTACGCTGCGTCTCTGGTTTTCTTCGCATTGGCGCTGCTCTCAAAAACCCAAGTTGTGTTTTTGCCTTTCGTTCTACTGTTGTGCGCCTGGTGGCGGAACAGAAAACATCTCGGCAGGGACGCCGCGCTGCGGCGTCCCTACCAAGACCTCCGGCGCGACGTCATCCAATCTTGGCCATTTTTCTTGCTCGCGATTGTTTTAGGCCTGGTCACGATGTGGTTTCAAAATCGCGGCATCGGTGAAGAGGAGATTGTCATCGGGTTGCTCCCTCGCCGTTTAGTAAACGCGGCAATGGCGACATGGTGGTACGCGGGGCATCTCTTCGTTCCAGTCCGATTAATGGCGATTTACCCGAACTGGCGATTCGATTCTCCCCGCGTTTTGGAATGGCTGCCTTTGATCGCGCTTATCGGCGTTTTGGCTGGCCTCTGGCATTGGCGGAATCGTGGGACACGCGGCGCGTTCTTTGCGGTTGCCGGTTTTGTTGTCGCGCTCCTCCCAGTGCTCGGATTAGTTCGAATGGCTTACGTGCGCAGCGGCACGCTCGTCGCTGATCATCACCAGTATTTTGCGGACGTTCCTTTGCTCGCGCTTTTCTGCGCGGGCGTCGCATACGCGTGGAACCAACGACAACGCGCGACTAAAATCGCCATCGCAACGATTGTCACACTCCTGGTTGCCGCAATGGGCACATACGCTTTCGCGCGGGCGGAAGTTTATCGCAACGAAGAGACGCTTTGGCAGGACAATCTCTCTAAAAACCCTGACGCGTGGCAGGCGCACATCATGATGGCACAACGTCGCTTCAAGCAGGAAAGGTACGCCGACGCCGCGTATCATGCCGGTCGCGCGGCAGAACTGAAGCCGGAACTGGCCGATATTCATAACCAGCTTGGCCTGGCGTATTGCCCGCGCGGCAGAACTGAAGCCGGAACTGGCCGATATTCATAACCAGCTTGGCCTGGCGTATTGCCGGCTGGAGCGATTTGAGGAAGGAATCGCCGAGTATCGCACGGCATTGCAGTTGAAAGAGGCGAAGCCGTCCACTGCCAGCAGCGCTGGAGTCGCAAAGATCCGGACCAATCTCGCAAATGCGTTGGCGCTCGCCGCAAACCATTTGAGCGAATCAGCTCCTCCTGTCCCAGAGGAAGCGATGCGCCGTTATGACGAAGCGGTCCGCCAATATGAGGAAGCGCTCGAGCTCGATCCGCAGCAGCCCGCGATCCATCGCAATCTCGGAATGCTTCTGGCACAACTCGGCCGCTACGACGAAGCGATACCCCATCTGCGGGCAACGTTGCAGATGGTGCCTAACGAACCGCTAGCCCGCGAAACGCTCGACGCGATTGAAGCGAGCCGCCGCTAAACGATCCCTTTTCTGAGTTTGCCTCCCTCCGCTGCCACGGGCCGCACATCCAGATGCCGAGCTCAATACGAAGTGTCTGTGCCTCGAGACAAGGGACATTGCTCAAACGGGAAAACTTTTCCTCGGGGGGTGGAAACATGAATTGGAAGGAGCTTCAATTATTCGGTCGAGACTGGGTTGAACACAGCTTCAAACCTCTCGTCGTTCGTAAGATTCGTGAACAACGTCGCGAAGAGCGGCGACTTGCCGAGCAGCGCACCACCAAGCATCATTTCCAGGCGAGAAAGTCATGCATCGCTGATGCACGAAGTTATCGCGTCGCTCGACGGCTGCCCCTGCTCGCCACGGCACGATTCGACTGAAAAACATTAATCCCCGCGGAGCGGCTCAATTGTCGAGTGGCGGACCGTTTCCTCTTCATTTCGTCGACAAGTGCGCGAGTGCCGATTCCAATTCAACGCAGTCATTTTTCATCCTCCCGCACAACGAAACGCTTAAACGCTTTCCGTCGTCGCGATGTGCGTCTGCAACAAAGGTCGTTCGCCCGTTGGAATCCACCGTTGAAACGCAGCCCGAACTCCAACGGGCTTTGCTGAGATTATCAGCGATTATTTCCCAGGTTCATACGTTGTGGATCGTGCCTCTCACTTTGCTCCGGGCACGCTCTTCCATTACAGTCGAACGGCACGGGGCGGTTAGCTCAGTGGTAGAGCGGCTGGTTTACACCCAGTAGGTCGGAGGTTCGAACCCTTCACCGCCCAGTCCTTTTCAGTGACGAGTGACTGGTGACTGGTGAGTTGTTTTTGAAGATACGTTTGTTACGATAGCATTTCGGCTACTGCCGCTTCGCAGTGAATTTTCGTCGTGTCGAGAAACGGAATTCCGTCATGTTTTGGATCGTGTAAAATCAGCGGCAGCTCCGTTCCGGCGAGAATCACACCGTCGATATCGCTTTTGACTTTCATGCGATCGACAATGGCGAGCAAACCGGCGCGCGTTTCCGGCAGAAATTTTCCCGGCACCAATTCGTTCATGTATTTGTCGTGAATGTAATCCTGATCGTTCGATTCCGGGACGAGAAGCTCGATGCCTTCGCGCGAGAAAACTTTCGGATAGAAACTTGCCTGCATGGTGTAGCGCGTCCCAAACAAGGCAAGCCGCTTCAACTTTCGAGCTTTGGCGGCCGCACAAGTCGCTTCGACGATGCTGATCAGTGGAATTGGTGACTTTGGCGCAACGTCGTCGAACGCGATTGTGAGGCGTATTTGCAGCGATCAATCCGAAATCGGCACCTGCTCGTGCAAGTTTGGCGATTCCAGCAAGCAAATAATCAGCCATGCCGGCAAGATCGTTTGCAGCCATGAAGTCGAGTCCCTTCTTCAGATTAACGCTGTTAATGATGAATTCCGGATAACCCCTGCCGCCGGTGCGCTCGCGATAAAGGGCGATGATCTTTTGATAATAATCGATCGTGCTCTCCGGCCCAAGGCCACCGATGACTCCAAGAGTTTTCATTTGCTAACCACCAATCCGCCTTCGCCAGCGCTACGGCGCGACAAGTAAACACGAATGATACAATGACGAAATCCTAATGACGAATGTCGAAGGAATCACCAAATGACGAATACCGAAGAGGCGATGCGGCGTAATTTTGTCATTCTGGCTTCATCATTAATTCGTCATTCGACATTCGTGCTTCGACATTTCACGGTAAGTTTTCACTCGTGGCTGCATGAAGAAAAGGTCCGCGCTTCAGTTCGTTCTCATCATTGGCATCGCGAACTTCTTCGCCGATTTCACCTACGAAGGCGCACGTGCGATCGTTGGGCCGTTTCTCGGCTCGTTAGGCGCAAGCGCGGTGATCATCGGCTTTATCGCGGGCTTCGGCGAGCTTATGGGCTATGGACTGCGCTCGGTTTCAGGGTATTTCGCGGACAAATCACATCGACATTGGGCGTTCGCGTTTGTGGGATATGCGATCAACATGCTCGCCGTTCCCGCGCTCGCTCTCGCAACGCGATGGCCGCTGGCATCTGGCCTCGTAGTGTCGGAGCGCATCGGTCGAGGCATTCGCAAACCAACTGTGGAAGCAATGCTTTCGTACGCTGGTAAATCGATCGGCGCCGGATGGGTGTTCGGTCTAAACGAAGCGCTCGATCAAGCGGGCGCGACAATCGGTCCATTGCTCGTGGCGCTGATTCTTTATTTAAACGGCGGGTTCCGAACTGGATTCACTGTGCTGCTTATTCCTGCCTTGCTTTGCCTCGCGATTTTGGTCGCAGCGCGGCTACTACATCCGCGTCCGCACGAGTTAGAGGAAGGCGCGGGACACACGTTTGAAACGACCAATCTTACGCGTGCTTACTGGATTTACCTCGCGGCGGGCTCGTTAATTGCCGCTGGTTTTGCAGACTTCGCGCTAATCGGTTTTCATTTTCACAAAGTGAACACGGTGCCGGCAAATTTGATTCCCGTGTTTTATGCAGTTGCGATGGCGAGCAGCGCGCTCGCTTCGATCCCGTTGGGCCGATTGTTTGACCGGTTCGGCCCAAACATTTCCCTCGTCGCTTTTCTTATTTCCGCCGCGGCTGCGCCCTTTGTTTTTCTAGGCACACCTATCGCTGCATTTATTGGGATGGTTTTTTGGGGAATCGGCATGAGCGCGCAGGGCTCGCTGCTTCAAGCGATGCTCACAGCCGTTATTCCACCTCAGAAACGAAGCACCGCATTTGGGTTGTTTGATACCGGATACGGGATCGCGTGGTTCCTCGGCAGCGCGGTGATGGGATTGCTTTACGACAGATCAATTCTCGCCGTCGCCTTGTTTTCGGTCATCCTTCAACTTGTCGCGCTTCCCGTCCTTTTTATTGCGAACCAGAAGCGGTAAGCTATGGATCCGTACGCAAAACCAAAAGAACGAAAAGTCGGCGCGCATCGGCCCAAGATCAGGCACTTGTCGCAATCCAGCGAGCCTCGCACACGGCGGGAACGCCAGGCGGAGAAGGAAGCGATAGCGGCAGAGCGGCGCGCGATTAAGAAAGCAGCGCGGCGGCACCTGAAACAGCAATTACTCGAAGAATTGGAAGAGGATGGCTAACGAAGCGCTGCTGTAGTAACTGTCTTGTTTTCAAGCAAAGGATTGGGTTGAAGCTAAGGCCTGATTGAGGGCGAGGAGGAGTTTTCGCATGACGGCAGTGAGAGCAACTTTGTGCGGTTTGTCTTTTGTGCGAAGACGCCGGTAAAAGT
>WNGF01002486.1_pt1 | contig 25752 bp, 28 predicted proteins | sample 5400641 | NCBI WGS metagenome assembly WNGF01 (sample SAMN13153371, study PRJNA577476) | soil metagenome | isolation source: 80 cm soil or saprolite under grassland replicate 2 | place: USA:California | collected 2016-06-15 | reverse complement strand
GAAGCCGATTCCGGTTACTTCGAGCAGGCGCCCTCGAAAGCGCTCGTAGTCGACCTCGAGGCCCGCGATCAGCAGCAGGAACGAGAGGCCGATCAGGGACATGATCTGAACCGGCTCATCCGCCTTCGCCCAGCCGAGCACCGATGGGCCGATCAAGATCCCGAGCACGATCTCGAGCACGACGTTGGGGAGGCGGAGCCACGGGAGGAAGCCGATCACCAACGGTGCCGCGAAGCCGGTTGCCGCGACGATCGCGAGGCTGGTGAACGAGATCTCCGTCACGGCCTGATAGTCGGCCTCGCCCCGCTAGCGTTACGCCCGCTTGATCGAGCAGCACTTCGGAGAGAGCAGCGCCCTGTCGCTCGGAGTCGAGGAGGAGGTGATGATCCTCGACGCCGAGAGCCTCGCGCTTTCCCCGGGGGTCGAGTCGCTCGTCGCCTGGGCGGAAGGGCGCACGCTGCCGGGCGTCCTGAAAATGGAGTTGCTGGCCTCGATGGTCGAGCTGGCGACGGAGGTGTGCGCCTCGCCGCAGGAGGCGCTGGACGCGCTTCGCATGCTGCGGGCGGCCGCGGCGGAGGCCGCTCACGAGCACGGCCTGCTGATCGCCGCGGCTGGCACTCATCCCTTCAGCGTTCCCGAGGAGCAGGACATCGCGCCCGACCCGCGCTACCGCGAGTTCGTCGCATACGCGGGCATCTCGGCGCGGCGGCAGGCGGTCTGCGGCCTCCACGTCCACGTCGGGATGCCCGGGCCGGAGGACTGCATGCGGGCGCTCGAGGGCGTCCTGCCCTGGCTGCCGGTCGTGCTCGCGCTCTCGGCGAACTCGCCCTACCTGGCCGGGGAGGAAACGGGGCTCGCCTCCAAGCGGGCGGAGGTGCTGGCCGAGCTCCCGCGCGCGGCCGCGCCGCCGGTGTTCGGCCCGTACGCCGAGTGGGAGGCGTTCGTCGAGCGCTTCGTCCGGCTCGGGCTCGCCGACTCCTACACGCGCTTCTGGTGGGACATCCGCCCCCACCCTCACTTCGGGACGCTCGAGATCCGGACGCCCGACCAGCCGACCTCGGTCGAGCTCAGCCTTCTCTTCGCCGCGCTCCTCCAGGCGCTCTGCGCGACGGTGCTCGACGGCCCGCCCTCAGGCCCGGCGAACCGTGGCGACTACGCGCAGAACCGCTGGGCGGCGTTTCGCTTCGGCCCGCGCGCCGAGCTGATCCACCCTGAGGGCGAGCGGCTCGTCGCCGTGCCCGAGCTCGCCTTCGAGCTCCTCGAGCTGGTCGGGCCGGCCGCTCGGTCGCTGGGGACCGCCGAGCTCCTCGAGGCCTTCGATCCGGAGCGCTGCGAGGGCGACCGTCAGCTCGAGATCGGCCGCGTGCGCGGCCTAGAGGCTGTTGCCGCGGACGCCGCCGCGCGGACGGTACGATCGGTTTAGTGGCCGTCCAGTCGGAGACGATCCAGGTCAGCGGCATCCGTTGCGAGCGCTGCGTCGGTCGACTCGCCGGCGCGCTTCGCGGCCACGAGGGCCTGGAGCAGGCGAGCGCGAACCTGATGGGCCAGGTCCAGCTTGCCTGGGACGACGAGCGCACCGACCGCGAGGCGATCCTCGCCGCCATGGCGCGAGCCGGCTTCCGCCCCCTCGAGCCGGTCTGACCAAGTAACAGTCTGTTACAAGCGGCCCCGAAGGTAGGAGCGGCGGACGTTCGATCCCATGAGATCGAGTAACAGTAAGTTGAAGTTAGCGGTGCGAGCCGGGCGGGATGATCTGCCTGCCCGAGGTCTCGTCGTTCGGCGCCGCGCCTTCGCGGATCTCGGCCCGCCTCTTCGCCGCCGGCTCGACCCCGGTGCGCAGCTCCTCCTGCTCGGCGCTCCGCGCCGGATCGTCGGCGACCAGATCGCCGTAGCCCGCGGTCTCGGGGGCGGGCTCGCCCTCTGCGAGACCGTAGTGCGCCGCAACGGCGCGCTCGTCGACCGAGCCGTCCTCGACCTTCGGCGAAGCCTCCACGATCTCCTTCGGGACGGATACGCGCACGACCTGCTCGGACTCGTCCGTGTGCGCGAACGTCGTCGGGATCGCGTGCCGCGTCTTGTGCAGAAGGCCGTGCTCGACGATCAGGCTCTTGCCTTCGACGCCGACAACGTGGCCCACCTTCTGCTCGTCGCTGGTGATGACCTCGTAGCCTTCCATGGTCGTTTCCTACCGCCTCCGGTGTTCCCGTAAACGGGAATGGGGGCGCGCCCCGGCTCGTTTCAAGTGGAAAACCGGCAGTTGCTAGGGTGGCCGAGATGGGCGAGACGACCCCCGAAGCGGAGCCGAGGAAGCTGGCGGAAGACGCCCGCGACCGCGTCCGCTTCGAGGAGGAGGCTCTCGACTTGGCCGACCAGGTCTACCGGGTCGCAAGGAGGCTCGTGTCCACTCGTGAAGAGGCGGAGGATCTGATGCAGGAAACGTATGCGCGCGCGTTTCGGGCCTGGCGCTCGTTCCAGCCGGGGACGAACCTGCGTGCGTGGCTGCTCCGGATCCTGACCAATCTCAACATCGACCGCGGCCGTCGCCTCCAGCGCGCGCCGGACACGCAACCGCTCGAGGAAGGCGACTACTTCCTCTACAACAGGCTCGAGGAGGCCGGCCGGGAGCCGAGCTCCGACGAGGACCGCGTGGTCGAACGGCTCTCCCAGGACGACGCCGTCGCGGCCCTCTCGGCCGTGCCGCACGACTTCCGCGACGTGATCGTCTTGGTGGACATCGGGGACTTCAGCTACGCCGACGCGGCGCAGATCCTCGAGATCCCGATTGGGACCGTGATGTCCCGCCTGCACCGTGGGCGGCGTATCCTGAAACGAGAGCTCGCCGAGAAAGCAGTTGGGAGCGTCTGATGGGCCTGGGCTTCGAACCGGATCCCTGCGCGAAATGCGAGGAGATGCTGCAGCCCTACCTCGACCGGGAGCTGACGGACGCCGAGCGGGCCGAGGCGGAGCTCCATCTCGACGGGTGCAGCTACTGTCGCAAGCGCTATCGCTTCGAGGTGGAGCTGCGGCGCTTCGTCCGGCAGGCGGCCGTCGAGGAGATGCCGCCGCACCTGAAGGCGAAGCTGGCGGCGCTTCGTACGCCGCTCCACTGAGCTCCGGAGGCCGCTAGCAGGTCGCCAAGGGCGAACCGACGATCACGACCAGGCGGCGATCCCGAGCGACGTGGCGTAACGAAGCAGCGCTATCATCGCGGCCTCGGGGCTCGATACAGCGCGTCCTCTAGCTTTCTTTGGTCGGCGGCTTCAGGCGTTCGGGAACCTGATCGGCGAAGTCGACGTCACCTGGAGAGCCTAGATCGTCGCAGGGGACGAGGACGGCATCGAGGTTCCGCAGGCCCTCGTCGGGGACGGCGGGCCAGGCAGCCCGGGCGATCAGGACCGGGTGAAGGCGTACCCCGCCGTAGGTTGCGGCGACGATCTGCGCCTCGCCCGCTCGCCAGGTTGCGATCACGCGGTCGATCGCCTCGGGAGCGAGCTCGGGGCCGTCGGCGAGGACGACTAGCGCAGCCTCGGTCTCCGGCGGCAGCGCTTCGAGGCCGCAGCGAAGGGAGGCGCCGAGCCCGCGCTCCCAGGCTGGGCAGCGGACGGTGCGGGCGCCCGTCTCGACCTCGTGCGCGCCGAGGACGACGACGAGATCCTCCACGGAGCTTCGCCGCACGCGCTCGAGCACGGGCTCGAGCAGGAGCCGTTGCTTGGGCGAGCCGAACCGGCTCGAAGCTCCGGCTGCGAGCACGACGCAGGCGACCATCGCTGCTAGCCGCCGACGGCTGCCAGGGCTCTGCGGACGAGCGGACGGGCGAGCTCGACCTTGTACGCGGTTCCCGGGAGGGGTGTTGCTCGGTCGAGCTCTTCGGGACCGGCGAGCGCCCACGGGATCGGCGCCACGCCCGCGAGCGCGAGTCGCGTGTCCTCGCCGAAGCGTGCCGCCGCCACGCCGACGAGCGCGAACGACCACTTGGCGCGATCCATCGCCTTCAGGTAGGCGCTCGCGTCCGGGCGGGGGACGTCGAGTTCGAGGATCAGCTCGCCGGGCTCGAGCGCGGTCACGTTGCGTTCGTCCTCGCCAGGCAGCCGGTAGAGGTCGGCGACGGGAAGCTCGCGCCGGTCCGTTCGCACCGTCGCGCCGAGGGCTAGCAGCGCGGCCGCGGGATCCGACGGATGCGCCGAGGCGCAGCGCTCGTTGCCGAAGATCGCGTGCTCGCGATGGGCGCCCTCGCGCGCGTGGCAGCGCTCGCCGCCGTGCAGGAAGCACGGGAACTTGAGCCGCCAGTACCAGCACCGCGTCGCCTGGAGGAGATTGCCGCCGATCGTCCCCATCGAGCGAAGCTGCGGCGACGCAGAAACGGCGCAGGCCTCGCGCAGCGCTTGCGGCACTTCCGGATCCCGCTCGAGCTCGGCGAGGGTCGTGCCGGCTCCGATCCCGGCGCCGTCGATGCCGCGCGGCACGAGGGCACGCACGTCGACCAGCGTCTCGGCCTCGACGATCCCCTCGCGCAGGAGCGGCACGAGGTCGGTACCGCCGGCGAGCGCGACCGATCCGTTCCCGAGGGCCGCGCCCGCCGCCTCGAGCGACTCAGGCCGGAGCAGCTGCAATCTTCTCGCGCTCCCGCGCCTCGGCCAGCGCCCGGAGCATCTCCTCGCGTGTCGCTCCGCTCCCGTGGGGGAAACCAGGCTTCCCCCACGTGCCCCCTTCTTTTTTGTGCTCGGCGCGCCTTGCGCGCATAAGCGAGCGGGAAACCTCCCGGTTTCCCGGGACCCTTCCCCCGGCGAGGAGATGTCGTCGCATCAAGGGCTCGCCACCTCGACGGGCCGCTTCGCCTTTGCCTCCCGCAGTGCCCGAAGCATCTCCTCGCGCGACACCGGCAGCGAGCGCACGTCGGCTCCCGTCGCGTCGCGGATCGCGTTCACGATTGCCGCGGCGGTCGGGACGATCGGCGGCTCCCCGAGCCCCTTGGAGCCGAGGTTCGTCAGGTGCTCGTCCGGGATGTCGAGCAGGTCGACCACCACCTCGGGCACGTCGGCGATGGTCGGCACCTTGTAGGCGTCGAGCGTCTGGGTCAGAACCGTTCCGGTCGCCGGGTCGAGCAGCCGCTCCTCCGAGAGCGTGTGCCCGACGCCCTGGATGACCCCGCCCTCGACCTGGCTACGCGCCCCGAGCGGGTTGATCACGCGGCCGACATCGTGGATCGCCGCGATCCGCCCGACCCGCACCTCCCCGGTCTCGACGTCCACCGCGGCCTCGGCGACCTGGATCCCGAAAGTGAGGACGCGCATGCCGGTCGGGTTCGGGCCGCGCGCGCCCTTGCCCAGGATCTGGGCGTCCTCGAGCAGCCCCGTCACCTCTTCCAGCGGCCACGAGCCGCCGTCCGTCGAGACGACCTCGCCGTCGCGCAGCGAGAGGACGCGCTCCTCGAGGTGGTAGCGCTGCGCCGCGATCTCGACGATCTGCCGCGCCGCGTCGGCCGCCGCCGCCCGCACCGCCGGGCCCATCGAGGGCGTCGTCGAGGAGCCGGCCGAGATCGAGGCGTACGGGCCACGTGCGGAGTCGCCGAGCGCGACGCGAACGCGCTCCAGCGGCAGCCCGAGCTCCTCCGCCGCGATCTGCGCCATCGCCGTGCGTGTGCCCGTGCCGATGTCCTGCATCGCGGTGACTACGGTCGCCCAGCCGTCCGAGCCGACCCGCACCCATGCGTACGAGGGCGGCCCGCCGCCGCCGTACCAGATCTGGCTCGCGAGCCCGACCCCGTGCCGCCACGCTCCCTCCGAGCGCCCGCGTACCTCGTCCCGGCGTGCCCAGTGCGGCTCGGCGCGGGCGTAGCACTCGAGCAGGTTCTTCGACGAGAACGGCCGCCCGTCGACCAGGTCGTTGTCTGCGTGGTTGCGCCGCCGGAGCTCGAGCGGGTCGAGGTCGAGCCGGCCTGCGAGCTCGTCCAGCAGGCACTCCAGCCCGAACGTTCCCTCGACGAACCCCGGCGCACGGAAGGCCGTGTTCGGCGGTGTGTTCAGCTTCGCCCCATGCGTGACGGTGCGGACGTTCTCGCAGGCGTAGAGCATCTCCATCGGCCCGTAGGTCGCGGCCGAGAAGCCTTGCCAGCCGACGGCGTTCACGAACTCGCCCTCGAGCGCGGTCAGCGTCCCGTCGGCGCGCGCGCCGACGCGGAGACGCTGGATCGTCGCGTTGCGATTGCCCGTGGCGAGGTTCTCCTCGCGGCGCGTCAGCGCGCAGCGCACGGCCTGGCCCGTCTTGCCCGCCAGCGCGATCGCGATGTACGTGTAGTCCCCCGGGCTGTTCTTCGCGCCGAAGCCGCCGCCCATGAAGTTGCAGACCACGCGCACGCGGTCGGGCGGCAGGCCGAGCTGATCGGCGACCGAGTCGCGCACGCCCCAGATGTACTGCGTCGAGGTATAGACCTCGAGCGTCTCGCCCTCCCAGCGGCAGACGGACTGGTGCGTCTCGAGCGCGTTGTGGAGGACCGTCTGCGTCCGGTACTCGGCCTCGAGGACGACATCGGCCTCTGCGAAGCCCGTGGCAAGGTCGCCGCGCTCGTAGCGGCGCGTTTCCTCCAGCAGCGAGCCCCGTTTCACGGCCTCGTCGGGATCGAGCAGGGGCTCGCGCTCCTCCCACTCGATCTCGATCAACTCGAGCGCCTCGCGCGCCCGCTGGAAGCTGTCGGCCGCGACCGCCGCGACCGGGGCGCCGTGGAAGCCCGGTTCGAGCGTGAGCACGTGACAGTCGTCCGGGCCGATCGCGCCGCGGACCCAAGGTGCCTCCAGCGCGCGGCTCAGGTCGAGCTTCTTCAGGCGCGCGCGCGCGTGAGGGCTGCGCAGGACGGCGGCGTGCAGCATGCCGGGCAGCGCGAGGTCGGCGGTGTAGATCACCTGGCCGCGCGCCCGCTCGTGGCCGTCGATCCGTTCCGCCGGCCGGCCGGCGACCGCTCGAGGCCCGGGCGGCCACTGGTCGATCGCCGCGTCCTCGTCGACGACGACCCACTGCTCGGTGTAGTTGCCCTCGACCTCCTTCTCGGTCCGGATCAGTCGCGCCACGACAGTACCGCCTCCTCGATTCGGGGATAGGCGCCGCAGCGGCAGAGGTTTCCGGCCATCGCGTGGCGCACCTCGTCGCGCGACGGAGCGGGGTCGGCCTCGACCAGCGCGGCCGCCGAGACGATCTGGCCGGGAGTGCAGAAGCCGCACTGGAGCGCGTCGGCGCGCACGAACGAATCGACCAGCGGATGGTTGCGGAGCCCCTCGATCGTCGTCACCTCGCGCTCGCCGACCGTGTGCACGAGCGTGATGCAGGAGAGCACCGGGACGCCGTCGAGCAGCACCGTGCAGGCGCCGCAATGGCCCTCGCCGCAGGCGATCTTCGTCCCGGTCAGGCCGAGCTCCCCGCGCAGGGTCTCGGCCAGCGTTCGCCCGACAGGCGGATCGACGCGATACGAGCCACCGTTGACCCTCAGTTCAACCACCAGACGTCACCGCAAGGATGTCCGCCAGGTGCACCAGCCGAAACGTCGTTCGGCTCACCGTTCTCTGCTCGCCCTCGTCCTCGACCTCCGGGAGCACGCGCCAGAGGTCGCGCGCCGCAGCGATCAGCTCCCGGATCCGCTCCCGCTCCTCGACGTGTCCGTCCCGGTCGGCGCAGGCGTTGAGGGCCAGCCCGAGCACGCCGATCGTGTCCGGCTGGCGCGTCCAGAGGAGCGGCGTCGCCATCGAGAGGTACTGGTGGATCCGCGCGAAGGCCATCGGCTGCGAGAACGTCCCTCCGCCGCGCGGCGCGCTCGGCTCCAGCGGCGGCTCTCCGTCGGCGATCCGGCTCGCGTTCCCGGAGAGCAGCATCCGCCGCTGCCTCTCGTCGAACCCCGCGAGCCTGGCCGTCCGCAGCGAGATCAGGAGCGAGCTCGGCTGCTGGCCGTAGGGGTAGTCGGAGGCGTAGACGACCTGTTCCGGCGAGACGAGGTGGTAGAGGCTGAGCAGGTCGATCGGGCTCCAGACGGAGGTGTCGAAAAAGACGCCCGCGGTGCCGGCGAAGCGGTCTGCGAGCTCGGCGAGGTCCGCGATCCCCGCGTGGGCGATGATCAGCTGCGCCTCCGGGTAGGTCTCGACCAGGCGCGCGAGGTGATCGGCGATCGGCGGCAGCCCGCGCCCGCCGTGGATCAGGATCGGCACGCGCCGCTCGGCCGCGATCGCGAACACCGGCGCGAGCCGCTCGTCGTTCAGCAGGAACCGCTGCGCCCGCGGATGGAGCTTGATCCCGCGCGCCCCTGCATCGAGGCAGCGCTTCGCCTCCTCGATCGGTTCTTCGGCCAGGTCGAGGCGCACGAACGGGATCAGGCGTCCGCCCGAGCGCTCGGCGTACGCGAGCGTGCGGTCGTTCGCGGCCCGGAAGGCGGGGTGGCGGTCGACCTCGTCCATGCAGAACACGAAGCAGCGCGAGACGCCGTAGCGGTCGCAGATCCGCTCGAGCTCCTCGGAGACGCCGGTGAACCCGTCGATGTCGTGCCCGAGGTGGACGTGGGCGTCGAAGACGTCCGCGCCCTCCGGCAGCTCGCGGGCAAGCTCCTCGTCGTACCCGGCGATCAGCGCCTGGGCCCGCTCGAGCACGTCTTCCACGGTCCAGGAGTCTAGATGTAGCATCCCGCCCGACTTGCCGAACGTTCTGATCTACGCGGACTCCCTCCGCTCGCCCGAGATGCGTCACGAGGTGCCGGTCTCGGTCCCCGACCCCTTCCTCTACGCGGAGCGGAACGGCGGGCGGCACGTCGTTGCGAGCTCGTTCGAGCTCGACCGGATCGTCGAGGTCGCGCCGAAGCTCGACGCCGTTCCGCTCGAGGACTTCGGTCTCGATGAGCTCTACGCGCAGGGGCTGTCGCGCGACGACATCGAGCTCGAGCTCGTGCTCCGGGCCGCACGCAGGTTCGAGATCGAGGAGGCCGCCGTGCCGGCGACCTTCCCGCTCGAGTTCGCCGACCACCTGCGGGCGAACGGCGTCCAGGTGAGGGCCGACCGTGAGCTCTTCGTGGCGCGCCGCCGCGTCAAGAACGAGATGGAGCTGGCCGGGATCCGGCGCGCGCTGCGCGGGGCGGAGGCCGCGATGACGGCTGCGCGCGAGCTCCTCCGCGCCGCCGAGCCGCAGAACGGCAACGTCGTCCTGGACGGTGAGCCGCTCACGTGTGAGCGCCTCAAGCTCGTGGTCGAGCAGACCTTCACCGAGCACGGCCTCTTCGCGGACGAGTTCATCGTCTCCCACGGCCCCCAGACCGCGGTCGGCCACGACATGGGCTCCGGGCCGATCGCGCCCGGCGAGCCCGTCTGCCTCGACCTGTTCCCGCGAGACCGTGAATCCGGCTGCTATGCGGACATGACCCGCGTCTACGTCGTCGGTGAGCCCTCGGACGAGCTGCGCGAGTACCACCGGCTCTGCTGCGAGGCCCTCGACCGCTCCGTCGGCGCGGTCAAGCCCGGCGTCCCCGGCAAGGAGCTGTACCGGATCAGCTGCGACGTGTTCGAGGAGCACGGCTTCCCGACACTGCTCTCGAAACAGCCGGGAGAGGTGCTGAAGGACGGTTTCTACCACTCGCTCGGCCACGGCGTCGGGCTCGAGGTGCACGAGCAGCCGACGCTCGGCCGCGGGCCCGGGGACCTCGTCGCCGGCGACGTGATCGCGGTCGAGCCCGGCCTCTACCGCAACGGCTTCGGCGGGATCCGGCTCGAGGACCTCGTCCTCGTGACCGAGAACGGCGCCGAGACGCTCACCGAGTACCCGTACGAGCTCGAGCCCTAGCGGCAGCCCGGCCGCTCGCTCTCAGAGCCGGGCCGGATCGGGCACCTGGAAGCTGTGGAGGTAAAAGTCGTCCTCGCTCACGATGTCGTTGTCGAGCTCGAGGATGTGGACGTTCGCCTTGACCCCGTCGAACGACCACCCGCGGATGGTGACGCTCTCGACCTCCGAACCGTCCGAGCCGAAATCGCCCAGCTTCTTCGCCCCGAAGCAGAAGCCGTTCAGCGAGCTGAAGCAGAAGACGGCGTTGAAGTCGGAGCGGACGAGGATCAAGCGGCCGCGGGAGGTGAAGACGCCGCCCTGGACCCGGTCCAGATCGATCGGTGCGGTGCCGAGGCGGACGTCGTGCTGCTTGGCGCGGACGAGGCTCAGCCGGTCGTAGGCGCGGAGCCGGTGAGGCCGCCCGTAGTTGCACGTGTAGAGGACGCCTGTGACCGGGTGCACGGCGCACCAGGGGAAGAGATCGTCGTCGGGAAGCGCCTTCTCGCCGGCCGGCGCGTCCGCCTTGTGCCATTCCTGCGCGCCGCCCTCAACCGGGATCTTCCATACGCCATGGGGGCCCTGGACGGGGACGTAGAGCCAGCCGCCGTGATACGAGGGGGCGCCGAAATGCGGGCTCCAGCGTGAGGGGAGCGTGCCGAAGATCGGGGTGTCAGGCGCTCCGAGCACTGCGGGCTTCCCCGCGTCGGCCCACATGCTCCGGACGATGCCCAGCTCGGGCTCGAAAGTCGCGAGCCGGTTCGCGTCGTCGTCGAAGACCACGACCGTCTTTGTTCCGTTCGAGCCCACGTACCAGCGAGTTCCGTCGGTGGTCGCGCCCTGCGCCTCCTCCGACTCGTCGGTGTTCTCCGAGGCGAGCGCGACTCCGACCTCGTGCCAGCCCTGAACGTGCGGGTTGGTCATTCCGGCGATCGCGCCGCGCAGGCTCGCAGGCGTTCGTCCGCCGAACGACCCGCGAACGGCCAGAAACGCCTCCTTCGGCTCGCCGATCCCGGCGAGCGCTTTCCTGAGCGACGGCACGGCGTCCCCTCCTAGGGAGCTCGCCGGCGAGCGTAACCCTCGAAGGGAGCGCTCGCAAGGCCGCCCCAGACCGGGTCTTGACCGGCTCGAACGAGAGTCGTAGGGTCGGCCCGCACGCAACGGGAGGCCGAACGTGTTGGCGAGGCGCTACGTCGTTGCTGCGGCATCTCTGAGGCTCACCGACCGACGCCGTCCGCGCGCGGCTCGCGAGTGCGCACGCGTCAATCCCAGCAGAGGAGGACGAGGACGATGACGGACCACAAATACGACCTGGCCAACGAGGCCGAGCAGATCACGATCAGCCTGGACGGAGATTCCGGGGACGTGATCATGAAGGACGCCGCCGGAAAGGAGCGGATCCGGATGGGGCGAGTGCAGGAATACGGCGGCTCCCCGGGCGGCGGTGGCAAGAAGAAGGGGGGCGGGACCGGGACGACGCCGTCTCTCGTCGCCGACTACTGGGGCTTTCGGGTCAAGAACGCGAAGGGAACGAGCGTGATGCAGCTCGGCCGTCACGCGGCGCTTTCCGGCCAGGTCGCGGCCGCGTTCGGTGACGACATGCCGATCTCCCTCTCGCTCGGCGGCGGGGGCACCGACGGCGTCATGACCCTGCTCGGAAGCGACGGGAAGATGCTGATCTCCCTGAACGGCGCGACGGGACAGGTCTCGATCGGCGACCCGAAGGGACAGGAACGGTTCCACCTGAGCGGGACGACCGGCGACGTCTCGCTTGGCGGCCACGGGGTGGACGGAGACCTGTCGCTCAAGAGCGGCGCCGGAAACCCCGTCGTGTTGCTGAACGCCGGCGATGGCGACGCCGTCCAGGTCCGGGACGAGTCGAGCAAGAAGAAGATCGTGTTCGCCTTCGACAAGAACGCCTGGGGCAGCACGCGGGCAGGACTCTTCCTCGGAGCCCATTCGACCCAGGGCGGCAAGAAGCCGGGGCTGATCGCCATCCGCGACGACGCCGGAAACGACGGCGTGACGGTCAGCGGAAGCGCATCCGACGACAGCATCGCAGTCGACGAGCCGGGGAAGCGCCTCCTCGCGTTCGCCAAGAACGCCCTGATCGGCAAGAAGAAGCGGGCGGGTCTCTTCATCGGGGCCCACGTCAGCCAGGGAGGCAAGAAGGCCGGATTCGTCGCCGTACGTGACGACGCGGGCAACGATTCGGTGGTGATCGACGGCGCCGCGGGCGACATCGTGCTCGCGAACGCGGACTGCGCCGAGCGCTTCGACGTCGCGGAAGGGGGCGTGGAGCCGGGCACGGTGGTGGTGATCGGCCAGGGTGGTGCGCTCGCCCCCAGCTCGGAGCCGTACGACAGGCGGGTCGCCGGGATCGTCTCCGGCGCCGGAGAGCACCGTCCGGGGATCGTCCTGGACGCGATCGACCGAGGGAACGCGCGGCGTCCGGTTGCGCTCGTCGGCAAGGTGTTCTGCAAGGTGGACGCCCGCTACGGAACGATCTGCGTCGGCGACCTCCTGACGACCTCACTGACCGTCGGCCACGCGATGAAGGCAGCCGATCACCGCCGCGCCGTCGGGGCGATCATCGGGAAGGCCCTGCGACCGCTCGACGGCGGAGTCGGGCTGATTCCGGTGCTCGTCGCGCTGCAGTAGGGGTCGCGCGAAGTCGCTTCTCGACGCCGCCTTTGCCCTCGACCGCCCGGTCGGCGGCTGGAGCCTGCGGAACTCGCTGGCCGCGGGCGTCTGGCCTCCGCTGCCGGGCGGGCCGAACGTCTCGGTTCGGGCGCTCGTGCACCGGTTCGCGTCCGCAGGGGCGGTGTTGCGCTCGCTCGCCGCCGGCTCGGGCGATGTGTGGGATCACATCGACCGCCAGCGGGTGGTCTCCGAGCTCTGCGACAGGCTCCGCGATCCGGCGATCATGCGTCAGCAGCCGACCGACCTGTGCGGCCCGTTCGCCGTCCTGGTCGAATTCGCGAGGCGGCACCCGGTCCGGTACGTCAAGGGCGCCGGCGAGCTGCTGACAGACGGCACGCTCACCATGTTCGGCGGCGACGTCATCCACAGCGAGGACGATGACTTCCCGCCTGACCATTGGGTCGTGTACCTCGGCGGCCTGACGCCAAGGAACCCGGGCGAGGACGACACGATCACCCTCAGGCTGTGGTCCTGGGCCAAGGAATTCACGATGTCGGGAACCGCGGATTCCTTCGGCGAATACCTCTACGCCGTGGTGACCGGGAGGCCTTGACCCACACCAAGGGGCGGGCGCCGATGTTGCAAACCGCGCGAATCGGGTAAATTCGGTTATGCAGAAACTCTTCGGGTAGCGATCTACCCGACTATGCGCCCGGACTTCCGGTCGCAGGTCCCGCTAGGTGCCGGGTGCGACGAAAGGAGGTTGCCATGGCTGTTCTCGCAGAGGAACGCCGAGGACCGACCCTCGTGGAGCTCGCGCCCGCGGCCGATCCCGCGCCGCTCGGGCTCGCGGCCTTCGCGCTCACGACCTTCATGCTCAGCGGTAACAACGCATCCTTCATCCCGGGCGTGCTCTGGGTGGGACTCGCCCTCTTCTACGGCGGTATCGTCCAGCTGACCGCCGGGATGTGGGAGTTCCGGAACCGGAACGTGTTCGGCGCGACCGCGTTCTCGACCTACGGCGGGTTCTGGCTCGCCCTCGGGGTCTTCGTCATCCTCGCCGAGGCGACGAGTCTCGGCGGCGGGCTGAAGGGGGCCGACGTCGATAACGGGCTGGCGTGGTTCCTGCTCGCGTTCGCGATCTTCAACACGTACATGCTGTTGGGGAGCCTGCGGGTCAACGTCGCCGTCTTCGCCGTCTTCCTGACCCTGGAGATCACCGAGATCCTGCTGGCGATCGGCTTCTTCCGGCTCGCGCACGGCGGTACGCCGTGGATCCTGCACGCTGGGGGCTGGGCCGGCATCGTGACGGCCGGAGTCGCCTGGTACGCCTCGGCCGCCGGAGTCGTGAACGGGATGTCACCGAGTCCGGTGCTGCCGGTCGGGCGGCCGCTCTGGGACCGCCTGCCGCTCTTCTCGCACCTCGGCACGCCGATGCCGCGCGGAACCTAGGATTGGCGGAGGTGACGATGACCGGGCACGCGATCAAGACGATCCTGCTGGAGGAGCCAGGCTTGCTTCGACGCGTGTCCGGCGCCAGCGAGGCTAGACGACGAGGCGAAGACCGCCGGCCTCGTGCGGTCGAGTGCTAGTGGAGTGCGAACGACAAGAAGTTCTCAAGGGGTGTCATTGGGAGCTCGAGCAATGGAGGTAGCAGAGGAGGCGTACGTCTCCGAGTCGCAGATCGCTGTTCATTCGACCACCGTGTAGGCAACTTCCAAGCCGACGGTCCCGCGTATACAGCAGGCACCGTCTGGCACAGCTGTGTGCAAAACGCCTGGCGTGGCCAGCGACGATGACCCGGCTCGCGGCCTCTAACCGGCGCGCCGGCCGAGGCCGAGACGCTTGAGCCGCCGGAGCCCGGGCCGACGAACCCGCCGGTGAGTCCGAGGCAGGAGAGCCAGAGCCGGAAGCTTAGGCCGGTCAGCGTCGCGATCACCGGCGGCATCGGCGCCGGCAAGAGCGAGGCGCTCCGGGCGTTCGCGCGGCACGGTGCCGCCACGAACTCGAGCGACGCGATCGTTCACGAGCTGATCGCGCACGACGCGGACGTGCGCGCGGCGCTCGAGCAACGGTTCGGAACGACCGATCGCGCCGAGATCGGGGTGATCGTGTTTCGCGACCGCGACGAGCTCGCGTGGCTCGAAGAGCTGCTCCATCCGCGTGTCATGGAGCGCTCCCTCGCGTGGCGCGAGGATCTCGGGAATCTGCCGGAGCCGCCGCTGGTATCAGTGACTGAGGTGCCGCTCCTCTTTGAAGTTGGTGGTGAGTCAGGGTTCGACAAGGTCGTGGTTATCACGGCGCCGAAGGCGCTGCGTGATGCGCGGCGCGGGATTCCCGGCGACCGCGAGAGGCGGCTGATCGACGACAACGAGAAGCTGAAGCGCGCCGACTACGCGTACGTGAACACGGGCTCGCTCGAGGAGCTCGACGCGTTCGTCCGCCGCGTGCTGCGTGAGCTCGAAGGGAATGAGGCGGCTCGTCTAGCTCGGAGTTCTCGTCCTCGCCGTCGTCGGCGGGACGGGTGAATGTCTGATTCAGCCGGAAGACGCTCTCGGGGTCGTAGCGGACCTTGGGCGGCGACGAGCCTCTCGCCGTTCGCGTCGGACTCGAGCCTGCCATTACCTCCTGCTCACCTCCCGAGGCGGTCACCGCAGCCCCGCCTGTCTTACCGCGGCCCTGACTTAACGAGGCACCGTTCGCACAATCAACGCGCCCGCGCACCCGCAGACGCTCGCAAGCTCGAGCAGTTTCGCCGCGCACACCAAGGAGTGGCTCGCCAGCGGGGCTCGAGCGCATCTGACACAGTTCCCAATACGATGTCGAGCGAGTCCCGCGACTGGCTCTCCCGGCGGATCGTCGAGGACACGCCGGACACGATCGTCTTCGCGGACCGGGACGGTGTTATTCGCCTCTGGAACTCGGCGGCGGAAACGATGTTCGGCTACAGCGCCGACGAGGCGCTCGGGCAGACGCTCGACCTCGTCGTTCCCGAGCGTCACCGCGACGCGCACTGGGAAGGCTTCCGGCGCGTGATGGCGACAGGCGTCTCGAAGTACGGGACGGAGCTGCTCAAGGTTCCCGCGCTTCGGAGGGATGGCACCCGCATCTCGCTCGAGTTCAGCATCGCTCTGGTCCGAGACGAGGACGATCGGGTGGCCGGGGCGGCGGCGATCATCCGCGACGTGACCGCGCGCTGGCACGATGAGAAGGCGCTCCGTGAGCGCCTGGCGGCCTCAGAGGCCCAGCTCGCTGCCACGGGCCTCGAGCAGCCGTAAGCGAAGTTGACCTCCTGAACGGGGCCACGTACGCTGGCCGAGCAAGCTCGCCCGATTTCTGGAACGGAGGTCTGACGTGAGCGAACTTCTGTCGCCCGGCGGAACTATGGAGATGGTTCGCGAGGCTCTTGAGGGGGGCGCCGACTCAGTCTACGTCGGCCCGCTGGGATGGAGCCGCAGGGAATCGAGGTTCGAGTTCAAGCACCACGAGGTCAGCGAGGCCGCCCGAAGGGCGCACGATCACGGCGCCAAGCTGCGGGTGGCGCTCAACGCCGATCTCGAGCCCGACTCGCACGATGACATGCTGCGCAAGCTCGAGAACTATGCCGCCTGGGGAGTGGACGGTCTGATCATGAAGACCCCCGAGGCGATGCGAGAGGTGCACGCGCGCTTCCCCGAGATCACGATTCATGCGAGCGTCGGCTGCAACATCCGCAGCCGCGCCGCGATGGAGCGGATCAAGGACGCTGGCGCGAGCCAGTTCGTCGCCTCGGTCGCGCTGAACACGTTCGAACGCATCGCTGCCCTCAAGCGCGACGCCGACGACGTCGGGATCGGCGTCGAGCTCCTTATCCACGCGAACCGCTGCGTGACGGGAGTCGGCGGCTGCCGGCTCTATAACTACTTCGAGCCCTACTTCGAGGAAGAGGTCGTCCACGATTCGGACGGCATGACGCGGGTCAAGCTGATCGGCAACCCCGACAAGGGAGGGGTTTGCTACCGGCCCTGCCTCGGCAACCACGTGCCGGAGATCGCGGAGAGATTCCCGACCCCGGTGCTCAAGTACCTCGAGAGGTCGAACAACGAGCTCTACGCCCTGCTCGAGGACGTCCCCAAGTACATCGACCTCGGGATCAGCACGCTCAAGATCCAGGGGCGCGAGTACCCGGCGCCGTTGATCGCCGAGCTGACGAAGATCTACCGGAGGCTCATCGATCAGACCAAGGATGGGCAGGCCGACGTCGTTGCTGCACGGACGGACCTCGACCCCATCCTGGAGCAGCGGAACGAGCTCCGGAACGAGAAGACGAGCCAGCTCCACGAGCGGTTGATCGAGAAGATGTCCACCGAGCTGCACGAGCGGCTGGTCAGCCGGATGGAGCAGACCGAGACCGACTGGGACCCGGACGCCGAGGAGGCGCAGCTCCTGGAGGCTGAAGCCCTGCCGTCGAGCGACCGGCTGCGCTGGAAGCGCCCCGTCTAGCGCCGAGGCACTAGACCGGCTGCTTCTCGCGGTCTCTGAGGACGCGCCTGAGCAGCTTGCCCGCGGGCGTCCGCGGCAGCTCGTCCACGAACTCGACCTCGCGCGGGAGCTTGTAGACGGCGATCTTGTCCCGGCAGAAATCGATGATCTCATGCTTCAAATCGTCGCTTCCGCTCTGCCCCTCCTTGAGCATGACGACTGCCTTCGTGCTTTGGCCGCGGATGGGGTCGGGCACACCGATCACGCCCACGTCGGCCACGGCCGGATGCTTGGAGATGACGCCCTCGATCTCCTCGGGGCCGATGCGGTAGGCCGAGGATTTGATCAGATCGTCCTCACGGGCCACGAACCAGAAGTAGCCGTCCGCGTCCGCCTTGACGTAGTCACCGGCGAGGTTCCAGCCGTCCTGGACCGTTTGCTTCTGGCTCTCGAGCAGCCGGCCGTGCTCCTCCTGCGGCCGCCAGTAGAGTGTGCCGGTCGGGCCTCTCGCCACGAGCCGGCCCATTTCGCCCGGCGCGGCGTCATCGCCCTCCTCGTTGATCACCTTCACCTCGTAGCCGGGCACGGCCGTGCCGATCGAGCCGGGCTTGGCCCTCTCGGTCGGTGCGGCCGAGACGAAGACGTAGAACATCTCGGTCGTGCCGAGGCCCTCGTAGATCTCGAAGCCGAAGCGCTCCTTCCAGTGCTCGAAGGTCGCGGCCGTCAGCGATTCCCCGCCGCCTGTGCACATCCGCACCGACGAGAGGTCGAAGCGCGACTCTGCGTCGGGTACCTGCAGCATCTTCCGGTATGAAGTGGGCAGGATCGTGAGCACCGTGGCCCGGTGCTGCTGGATCGTCTCGAACGCGGCCTCGGGCTCGAAGCGCGGGAGGATAGAGACGGCAGCGCCGAAGCGGAAGGGGATCACCGCCATCGCCCCGTAGCCGGCGGCGAAGGCGAGCGGCGCAGGGCCGAAGAGGATGTCGTCCTCCCGTAACTTCCAGCCGTAGTGCCCGAAGGTGTCGGCGATCACTAGCACCTCGTCCACCAGGTGGACGACGCCTTTCGGCTTGCCCGTCGTTCCGGCTGTGTAGAGGAGCACGGCGACCGCGCCTCGGTCGCGCAGGGCCGGCTCGAGCTTCCCGTCCGCCTGCTCCATGAGCGGAAGGACGGAATCCACGCCGGCCTGCCGGAGCTCGTCCGAGGGCGAGGCGAGGCCGAGCACGACGGGCTCATTCGCGAAGTCGCTCTTGGCCTTGCTGAGGAGCGGCAGCATGGCTGGGTGCACGAGCAGCGCCCGCGCCTTGGAATCGTTCGCCACCCAGGCGAGCTCGGGCGGCGAGAGGAGCGGCGAAGCGGGGATTGGGATCGCGCCGATCTTCATCGCGGCGAAGTTCGCGACCACCGAGAGCGGCTGGTTCGGGGAGAGGATTACCAGCCGGTCCTCCTCCTCGATCCCGCGGGAGGCGAGCACGTTGCCGAGGCGGTTCACCTGCTCCTGCAGGGCGCCGTAGTTGATCACCTTGTCCTGGAAGAAGATCGCCGGCCGCTCGCCGCGACCGGCCGCCACCTGCCGGTCGAGCAGCTCGGCCGTCGGGTTCATGCGCTCCGGGTAGCTCGGCTCCTCCAGGCCGAACCAGCCCCTGGTCGGCCGAAGCTCCTCGGCTGGAAGGTACTCCTCGGGTATCCGGCCCATCGCTTCCTCCTGATCGCCTTCAGGACAGGGGGGCCGCGAGCCGGCTCGCCCGCGGCCTCCTGCGTGACTTATTCCCTTTCGGACCGGCTCCTAACGGGTCGTCCCCGCCGCCACCGGCGCCTGCTTGTGCTCGGCGATCAGCTCGTCGAGGGCCTGCTCGACGCCGATCAGCCCCTTCTCCCTGTCGCTGCGCGGGTAGGCGTCGGTCGGGTAGCGCTCGGCCTCGTCCTCGTAGACGTACAGGGCCGGGCAGGTCCTGCCGAAATCGGCCTCGAGCCCACCCTTCATCCCAAATACGGCCCGCTTGGCCGAGCTCGGGCCGACGAGCGCCTTGTGGTAGAGGCGGAAGACGTCGTCCAGCTTGGAGACGTCAATCACCTCGGTGGGAACGCCGCGCGCGCCAAGCTCCTTCAGCTTCGCGAGGGCGGCGTCCACCTTCAGGGGGAACCGCTCCGAAGGCTTATCCTGGCTCGAGTAGTAGAACTCGATTTTCATGGCGCTCACCCAACCTTGGCCGTGGCCTTCGCCTCGGCCTGCGCTTCGACCCGCGGCGCCCCGCAGTGGGGGCATGTCTCGCTGTCCGCGAGCTCCTTCGGGATGATCACCCAGTTCGGTTCCTCGGCCCGCGTGCAGTAGCCGATGAAGGCATGCCGGATCTCCGGGTCGAGGGCCTCACGGAAGCATTCCCACATAGCCTCTCCTAACCTTCGATAACGAACCGCGGCCTCGAGCCGACGAGCTCGTCCGCCGTCAGGGGCCGGCCGCTCAGCGGCTTGCCCCGGATGCTCTGAGTCAGCGGCTTGGGCTTCCCGAGCACCTCGGGCAGCGCCTTGGGCGGCGGAGCCGTCTTGCCGGGTTCGGTGATGGGCTCGAAGTCCTCCCTCTCGGCGTAGCCCGGCAGACGATCGGGCTCGCCGTCGGCCTTGTCCGGGCCCCCTGTGACGAACCCCCCTTCGAGCGAGATCGCGTAGACCTGCCCGCACCCCGCGCACTTGGTCTTGCCCGAGAAGTTGAAGAAGGAGTACGGATCCAGGTAGTTCTTCGTCCTGCAGTTCTCGCAGCGCAGGATGAGGCCGGAGTTGTCGCCCGGCATCTAGATCACCTCCTCCTCCTCGAGCTGCCGGATCTCGTCCATCGAGAGGCCGGCGAGCTTGGAATAGATGAACTCGTTGTCCGCGCCCACCGGCTTCAGGGCCCACTTGAGGCGAGGCGGGGTCTCGCTCATCTTGTAGGCCGGCCCCTGGGCGAGTACGTCGCCGAAGGTGGGGTCGTCCAGCCAACCGATCGAGCCGCGCTCGCGCCAGTGCTCGTGGTTCGCGACCTCCTTCGCGTTCCACACCGGCTGGTTGAGGATGTCGTCGCGATCGAGCATCTCGGCCACGTCCTCCTTCGTCTTGTCCTTCGCCCACTCCTCGAGCGCCGCGTAGATCTCGCGCTGCGGATCCGGCGGCACGCGGGAGTCGAGGTCCGGGTGCTTCTTGGCCAGGTCGTCGCGTCCGATCGTCTTGCAAAGACGGGCGAAGTCGTCGTCCTCATAGGCGGAGACGAGGATATAGCCCTCTTCCTGCTCCTGCGGGTTGTCCGAGTCCGGGTAGGAGGACTTCCCGCAGCCGACGATCCCGTGGACACAGAGTTCCGTGTCCCAGTTGCCCCACCGCTGGCGGACGATGCCGTCGCGGCCGTAAACGGGCAGCGACCACTCGAGCTGCCGCGTGACGCCGTCGACCTGCGAATACTCGAGGAACGCGCCCTCCCCCGAGACCGTGTCGCGCCAGTAGAGCGCGGCCAGGATGTTGACGGCCTGCATCATCCCGCCCCAGTAGTCGGCGAGCCAGATCGTGTGCTTGGCCGGGAAGCCGCCGAACTCCTCCTGCAGGCCGGTGATGCCGAAGGCGCCGCCCTGGGCCTGGCCCAGGATGTCGTAGGAGGCGCGCACGCGCCCCGGCCCCCAGCCGCCGAAACCGCCGAGCCAGGCGTAGACGAGGCGTGGGTTGACCTCCTTGAGCTGCCGGTAGCCGATGCCCCAGCGGTCGAAGGTTCCCGGCCGGTAGTTCTCGACCACAACGTCGGCCTTGGCCGCGAGGCTCTTCATGATCTCCCTTGCCTCCGGCCGGTGGAAGTCGAGGCCGACGAAGTACTCGTCGTAGTTGGCCCCGAAGAAGCCGAGGCCCGTGCCCCGCTCCGGCAGCCAGCGGGAGAGCGGATAGAGCAGTGGCTCGTTCCACGGCGTTGTGTGCCGCATCGGCTCGCCGGCGCGCGGCTGCTCGATCTTGATCACCTCGGCGCCGAGCTCACCCAGGTAGGAAGCGCACGAAGGGCCGAGGATGTACTGCGTGCAGGAGAGCACGCGGTAGCCCTTGAGCGCCTCCGGCTTCGAGAAGATCTCGGCCGGGTTGAACGTCTCGCGGCACCACTCCTCGAACCCGTCTGTCTCCGCCACCGCCTGCTTCATCTTCTGGACAGCCATTTAGGTCACCTCCTCGGCAGCAAGCCGCCTGAGGTCGTCCTTGGTGAAGCCGAGCAGGCGGCGATAGACGTCTTCGTTGTCATAGCCCGCCGGCCGCCCGAGCCACTTCACCCGGCCCGGCGTCTTCTCGCCCTTGAACGCGCTCCCGGCGTGGAGGACCTTGCCGTACAGCCTGTCGTCGAGCTGCTGGACATGCCCCCGGTACTTGAAGTGCGGGTACTCGGCCACCTCGTCGATGTAGGTCACCCCTCCCGAGGCGACCTCCTCCGCGAGGAGCTCCTTCCCGGCCTCGTCCCGCGACTTCGCCTTCATCCACTCGACCAGGTTCGTGTAGGTCTTCACCTGCGCCTCGTGCGGCAGGCGGTCGGTGACGAGCCGGAGCTTCTTGTCGTCGAGGATGTCGTCCTCGAGGTCGGGACGGTCCTTGGCGACCGTCTTCCAGATGCGGTACCAGAGCCGGTCGTGGCCGCCGCCGACCATCATCAGCCCGTCCTTGCACGGATTGACGGCGTAGATGTTGATCGCCAGATCCCAGTTGCCGTACCTGGGCCGGATGCTCCCGTCCATGCCGTGCCAAGCCCAGTTGTAGTCGAGGATGCGGATCACCGCCTCGGCCCCGGTCGCCTCGACGAACTGCCCGCGGTTGGACACCCGGTCGCGGTAGAGGATCGCGGCGAGGATGCCCATCGCGGCCGAGGTCCCGCCGACGTGGTCGCACATCCACATCGCCGAGCGGTTGGGCCGGCCGCCCTGCTCCTTCGGGATCCCCGTCCCGTGGACGAAGCCGCACGCGGCCTGCGCGACGGGGTCGAGCACGCCGCGCTTGTCCTTGAGCGGGCCCCACTGGCCCCGCTGGCCGACCCAGGCGTAGACAAGCCGCGGGTTGATCTCCCTGAGCTGCCGGTAGCCGATACCCCAGGCGTCGAACTGCCCGGGCGGGAAGTTCTCGATCAGGATGTCCGCATGGACCGCGAGCTTCTTCAGGATCTCGCGGCCCTCCTCGGTCTCTAGATTCAGGGTGACGGAGAGCTTGTTTCGCGCCTCGTGGAGGAAGTGAGGCCCGACCGGCTCTTGGCGCTCGTTGTCGTAGAAGTAGTAGTGCTTCCGCCCGAAGGGCACGAGCGTGCGCAGAGGGTCGCCGCCGGGCGGCTCCACCTGGATCACCTCGGCCCCGAGCTCGGCCAGCAGCGAGGCGCACCAGTGGCCGATCATCATCGTGTGCGAGCAGTCGAGGACCCGTAGCCTCGAGAGCGCCTCGGGCTTCTTGTGCGCGTCCTTCCAGTGGACGATCGACTCAAGGAAGGTCGGATACTCCCGCGCCTGTTCCGGCAGCGCCCCATATACCTCGTCCGGCGTGAGGATGGGGACTGTCGGCCAAGGCTTGACCTTGGGCTGCACCTCTGCAGCCTTAGTTCCGTCGTCCGCCACGACGCCTCCTTTCATCTCGGCACCTGCCCGTGGTCGAAGGCGCGCCCAGCTCCCGCGCTGCTTCGAGGGAGCGACACAACCCCGCCGTCCCACCCGCACTCATTTCAGGCCTGGACCTCACGCTCGAGCGTTGGTCGCGCAAAATGCTGGCGCAAACAGCATAGTCTCCGACAGGACGAAACCGTGTGTCAACCACGTCACTCTACCTCGCTCGAGGCCCGCTTGAGGATGGCGACGAGCCCGACCGTCCCGTAGGCGTAGCCGTCCTTGTTGGGTGCGACGAGCGGAACACAGCCGACGAGCTCCCAGCCCTCCTCGCCGGCCTCCCGCAGCCAGCCCAGGTTGCTCGCCAGGCCGTCCGGCGTCTCCTCGAACATCACCATCTCGTCCCTGTACTCCCAGCGCATATTCATCCCCTTCTTCAGCCCGATGGGCCGCTAGCGTGCGGACGAGGTCGCGGCCGGTGTCCGTGCGGCCCGCTCGCAGTGGCGACGCCGCGGCTCTTGCCCAGCTCTGGTTCGACCTGCGGGCCGAGGAGGCCGGTACGCGCGACCCCGAACGTTCGCCGCGCGATCTCGCTCCCTTCCACGAGCTCGCCGCCCGTCGCTGCCGCGAGGAGACAACCCTCCTCCTCGTCGCCCACAGCGGCGATCGTGCCGTCGGCTTCTACTGCGGCCGCATCCGCGGCGCGGTGGGAGAGGGGCTCGACCTCTACGTCGTCCCGGACGCCAGGAGACAGGGAGTCGCGATGACGCTCGTCAAGAGCGCCCTCGCCTGGTACGCGAGCCGCGGCGCGGTGCGGCTCACCGGGGCGCTGCGAGGCGGGGCGGGCTCCCGCGCCTTCTGGGCGACAGTCTGGGAGAAGGAGCCTTCGCGCCTGCGCGTGGCGCGAGAGGCGGCCGGCGTGGAGTGGCGCATGCGATCGATCGGTCCGGGCAGGGAGGGTTAGGACGGCCGGGGCCGCAATCACCCGAGGCTCCAGGGGCAGCCCACGTCCCAACTGAAGTCGTAGTAGGCAGCGCCCATCCACTCCTTCACGTGGACGCGGGTCTCGGAGACGATCGAGAACTCGGGCCCGAACTCCATCACCACCACGCGCCGGTCCTCGGGGTCGAAATACCTCACCGCCCACCGCTTGCCTTCTTCCACCGGAACGAGGTCGATCGGGTCGATGTCCTCGTAGCTCAGGCCCAGCTGGTCGAGAGCCCGGCGCGGTGTGACCGAGGCGGAGCCGACGGTCACCTCCTGCTTGCCCGCCCCGAGGGGGCCGAAGGTCATCTCCACCCACTCCCTCGTCGGCGCCGTCGCCAGCGCGTCGCGCCGCTCGACCTCAGGCAGATCGGGCATCGAGCCGTTCGAAGCGAGGCCGCCGATCACGGCGGCGAGGGCCTCTTCGGCCCTCCGCGGCTCCTTCCCGCCGCCGAGGACAGCGAGCAGGCGGCCCCCGGCCACCTCGTCGGCCAAGAAGATGAGCCCCTCGGCCAGGCGCTGGAGCAGGTCGCTCTGGAAGCCCAGGGATGCGTACTCCCCCTCGAGCAGGTCGAAGCCGAAGTACCAGATAAGGAGCTCGGGGCGAAACCGCCTGACCTGCGGCGCGAACGCGCCCAAGGCCGTCTCCAGGTAGGCGTCGGGCTCGAGCCCGGGCCCCACCCGCACGTCGAACGTCTCCGGGTACGGCGGCGCGAAGCCCTCGGTGCACAGGCAGCCGTAGAGCGTCTCCGGGTCCGGGCCGAGGACATCGAGCGAGCCGTCGGCGTGGTGAGCGTCTGTGTCCAGCACAGCCACGCGCCATGGGCGCCGCCGGCGCAGGTCGGCCAGTGCGATCGCGACGTCGTTGAAGAGGCACATCCCACCATAGAAGGCTCTGCCTGAGTGATGCCCGCCCACGCCGGGCAGGGCAACCGCCCTGCCACCCGATTCCGCCACGTCCCTGGTGCCGGCGAGCACGACGCCAGCAGAGAGAAGTGCGAGGTCGCGGTGCTGGCTCTCCTCGATCTGTTCCACGAGCGTCGGGGCGTGCACCTCGAGCAGCAGCTCTCGGGCTGGAGTCTCGGGCCCGCGGAGCGCCACGGCATCCGCGAGGCTGCCTGGAAACCACCCCAGCCGCGGCCGTTCGCGGAACGCGGGATGGAAGTAGACGCGCACGCTAGACGTCAGTCCTTGTGCCCGCGGCACCGGCCGCGAGTGCCTGCACGACGCTCCCGGCCCATTCTGCTGCCCCGCCCGTCGCGACAGGGTTGGCGAGCAGCCCCGCATGGTTCAGCCAGTGCCTGAGGTACGCGAGAAAGCCGGGCGGCGGCTCCTCGGCCTCGAGCAGCATGCCCTCCGTCACCCGCACGAGCTCGGCCTGGTCGAGCGAGGAGGCCAGGTCCTCCACGGCGCTGACGATGCTCGGGATGTCCGCTTCGCCGACCACGAACAGCACGGGGACTCCCGAGACGGAGTGTTGCGGCAGGCCACGCAAGACATCGACGACCTGGCCCGGATAGTCCTGTCTCACCTTCGGCGTCGCGAACGTCCTGAGCGCGTAGATCCCCTCCGGCGAGGGCTTCAGGGGCAGGGCGGGCGAGATCGCCACGACCGCGTCCGCCTCGGCGAGGAGGGCGAGCCGCCCACCGAGGCTGTGCCCGGCAGCGAGGACAAGGCCGTAGCGCCGAGCGTGCGCGACCGCGGCCTGCACCTCCTCGAGCAGTGTCGGCCCGAACGGCTCCGGGTGCTCACCGTGGCCCGGTAGATCGGGGACGATGCAGGCGAAGCCGACCTCGGTCAGGCGGAGCGCAAGCCCGAGCATGGCCTCTTTGCACCCTCCGTAGCCGTGGAAGACAACTGCCCCCGCCGCCGGTTCAGACTCGGGCGACACCTGCCAAGCCGGTCGCGGTGAACCGGGGAGCAGGGCCAGATCGGCGCGGCTCACCCTCATCGTAGTCGCGATGAGTGTAAGGCTTGGCGCCCTGCAAGGGATCGCGGCGCCTCCAGGCAAACACCTGGCCGGCGCCGGGAAGGGGCGCGGCCCTTTCTACGAGTACGTGGTCTAGTGCCGGGAGCGAGCCGCCGAGGCCCGGTCGCAGCCCTAGGCAGCAAGACGGCTCGCGCCTACTGACCCTTCCAGGTCGGCGGCCGCTTCTCGAGGAAGGCGCAGATCCCCTCCTGGGCGTCGTCGGCGAGCGAGTTCGTCGCCATCACGGACTTGGTCAGCTCGTAGGCGCGATGCTCGTCGAGCTCGACCTGACCGTAGAACGCCTCCTTGCCGATCCCGACGGTCAGCGGGCTCGAGCGGGCG
>WNGF01005017.1_pt1 | contig 25758 bp, 25 predicted proteins | sample 5400641 | NCBI WGS metagenome assembly WNGF01 (sample SAMN13153371, study PRJNA577476) | soil metagenome | isolation source: 80 cm soil or saprolite under grassland replicate 2 | place: USA:California | collected 2016-06-15 | reverse complement strand
TAGTCCCAGAGTTGCCTCACGGCCTCGGAGCATGGGATCGAGCTCTGCTGGTCGGTCATCTGTCCGCCTCCCCTATGAGGAGTCCCGTCTCCTCCGCGTACGCCCACATCTCGGCCTCGAACCGCTTCCGACCTCGGTGCAGCCGCGCGAGAATTGTTCCGAGCGGTGAGTCGAGCATGCGGGCGATCTCCTTGGTCGCGAATCCGTCCATGTACCGAAGTACGAGCGGCGCCCGGTAGAGCACCGGGAGACGCATGAGGACCTCGCGTACGTCGTCCTTGCCAAACGCCCTCAGGAAGTCAAGGTGCAGGGTGTCCGAGTAGGGAAGCGGATCCATCTCGACCAGGGTCCGGTACAACGAGAAGTCTTCGACCTCCTCGACCGGAAGCTCCTCCACGGATCGGGCGCGCTTTCGAAGCTCATCCCGGAACACGTTCACCAGGATGCTCTTCAGCCACCGGGCGCCCGCCTCGTCCTCCTTCAGTGCCCCGAACGACCGATACGCCCGGATCAGTGTCTCTTGCACGAGGTCCTCCGCACCGTCCCAAACGAGCCGGCGGGCCAGCGAGTAGAGGGCCGGCAGTTCGCCGACGGCCATGCTCTGGAACGCTTCCTTGGTCCGGTCCTGGATCCCGATGTCCGCCATCCCGAAGGCCCGTCTCACTGGCGTGCTCACCTCTCAAGACGCTTGGGTGGCCGACCTTATTGCATCGCCAGGAAGGTGCAATCGGCGTCCTCGGTCGGACGTCTGTCATGGGCAAGAGGAGGTGCTGGTACATGACAAGCATCACGGTGCAGGACACGACAGCGGACAAGTCGGCGACCGCTCTTCGAACGGGCTCCTGGCTCATGGGGATCGCTGCCGCGGGGTTCATCGGCTACGCGGTGATCTTCTTCGTCCGCAACTTCACGGACTCGTTCCTGGAGCTTGGGATCGGGCCCAACGAGGTCAACGTGGGGAAGGAAGAGATCCAGGCGTTCAGCCCGTCGCTGTTCCAGTACGTGAGCCATCTCCACCTGGCGGTCTCCGGATTCATCGCGGCAACGGGCCTTGCGGTGCTGTTCCTGGTGGCGTACGGGGTTCGGCGGGGCGAGCTCTGGGCGTGGGTCGGAGCGGTGACCGCCCCGGTCCTGGGACTCGCGGTAGCCCTGCCGGCGCACTACCTGAACGGCTTCGACACGCTCGGTCACCTGGGGCTGATCTACCTCGCGGTGGTGATCTTCGTGGTCGGCGCGCTCGTGTCCTTGCGGGGCATCGTCGCGGCGCGCAACAGTTGAACTGGCGCAGGCGGCGGGTTCGCGTCGATGACCTCGCCCCCTGCCCTCGGTCTCGAGATCCAGAAGGGGTGATCCGGCGATGGCACAGACAGAGGCGCTGATGTGCGCAAAGTGTGGAGGCCCGGGTGACGGCTGGAAGTGCGCCATCTGTGGGTCGGTGGCGGGCGAGCATGACGCCGGGCATCTGCATGTCGGCTCCGATCGTTACTGCACGATCCGGTGCGCCGGGTGCGACCAGGCCGACGTCCTCTGCACCTGCGTGTGATGGGATGACGAGGCACGGCGTCCCTGAGAGCCCCGTCTCGTAAAGCCCCGGTCTCATTTGAGGCGGCTCCGAGCAGGTGCGCCGGCGATGTCCACCCGTGGAACCGGTATGTGCAGGGCGATGAAACCAACCAGCGCGACATGAGCGCCGCACTGGGCGTCGCCTCCGATGGCACCTCTCGTGCGCCACGGCTGGCCACGTTCGTCTCGCATTCGTCCCGCGAACGACCGGGAGATGTCAAGAAATGACGGGGACGGCTGGAGCATAGAATCCGCAGGTCGGGAACCGGATTCGGGTATCGCCGCAGGTAGCGAAATCAGCCCCGAGAACACTCTCAAGGTGGAGACACGGGTTCAAATCCCGATGGGACTACCAGTCAACCCCAAGGTCAGGGGGACAGCGCGACGATGCACAGATCGGTCCGCCCCGGGCTTTCTAGACGCCAACACACCCACAACCGATCACGCCAGCTGCTCGAGCAGTGCCCCAGCCACCCCGGGGGCGTCCATGGACCGCAGCCGCGTGCCGTTCCGCATGGCCGCCTCCCGCATCTGACCATCGGAGAAGACCCGATCGATCGCTGCCGACAGCTCCTCTGCCGACGCGTCGTCTCGAGGAACGACGGCCGCGACCTCCAGTGCCGCCGCGCGCGCGGCTACACCCGGCTGATCACGACCCCACGGAACCAGGACCATAGGGACTCCGAACCAGAGCGCCTTCATCACCGAGCCATGACCCGCGTGGCTCACAAGCATCGCAGCGCGCTCGAGGACTGCGGCGTGTGAGATCACGCGTTCCACTCGCACGTTCGCGGGAACCGCCGACAGTTCGGAGGGATCGTGGTCCGGCCCGATGGTGAGCACCACGCGGACCGGTTTGTCCTGGAGTGCATCGGCGGCCGCCCGCGCGAGCGGGACGTCGTCTTGGATCTGGGAACTGATCGAGACCAGCACCCATGGATCGCCCGATTCGCCGAGATAGTCGGGCGGACCGCTCGGCGGTTCCCACGTTCCGAGCGGTCCGACGTAGTGATGACCCGGAGGCAGCCCCTCGAACGAGAAATCGAACACCCGATCGGTCGCGTGCAGCACGAGATCCGCCGATTCGAGAAGGGAGGCGTATCTGGCGATGAGGGGAATCGCCCGAGGGCCGAAGTCCTCCTCCAGCATCCGAGGCGCGTTCGGACCCACGTAGAACGTGCTGTTCACCACGGCCCACGGGCAGGAGGGCGAGACGAGATGAAGCACCTCGACGCCGAACAGCGAGGTCACGACCGCATCCGGGTGATCGAGCCGGACCGCGGCGGCGACCGGATCGGCCAGCGCTCGGGCCCAGATCGTCATCCGTTCTTGCACGAGCGGCCCCGCAGCCTGCAGGTCGCCACCGGTCTGGCTCATCGCGGCGCGGATCGCGCCGGCGAGCGTCGGGCCGAGGTCCAGTTCTGGGGGAAGCGTCTCGACGTGGACGTCGAGAGTCCCAAGTGCACGTGCCACCGTCCCGTCGCCGAGAACCAAGATCTCATGACCTCGTGCCCGCAGGGCGAGCGCGGCGGCGGCGAGGGGTTGGAGGTCCCCACCTGCTCCGGCGGTGGCTACGACGAGCATCCGACTCACAAGTGTGACGATAGCGTGTGGCGGGATACCTCTGCCTTTATCGTTCTGCGTCGGCAGCCAGCGAGGTGCGACTGGCATTGGGCAGTCGAGTATCGCTACCCGTGAAGATCCCTAAGATCTCCGGTTCAAGTCGAGCGCCTCCTGCGCGAGTTCGAGCTACGAGACCCAGGCCTGTCGAGCCCACCGCTCCTCGCACAAGACCGCAAGAAGACTCGCTCGAACTGGTGCACGGGTTGCCCGTTATGTAGGGAGTCGTGGCCCCAGGTCCATAGTTGAGGGCCGGGTTGGATATCGTCCCAGCCGGTAAGACCAAAGACACATCTCCCGATGGGAATGTCTCGTTGAAGCCCCTCCAGTGACGCTTTCGCTCAGCCGGTATCCGACGACTTCCGCAGGCCCGGCCGACAGGTTCAGTTCGTCACAAACGCGTCGCGTCAACTTTTCGTCAACTTTTAGGCTCGGAGTCCCCGATTCGCCCAGCTCCGCTGAAAGGGAAAGGCCCTGTGACCAGGTCCTCCTGTTGTGGGCGCTAGAGGATTTGAACCTCTGACCTCTTCCGCGTCAAGGAAGCGCTCTACCCCTGAGCTAAGCGCCCAAGCCCGCCGATTCTACGTGCCCGAGAGGGGTCTCGAGGCGGGGACCGGAATTGAACCGGTGTACAGGGTTTTGCAGACCCTTGCCTAACCACTCGGCCACCCCGCCGAAACGGCCCCGGTGATACGGGCCGTGGCTAGTCTACGCGACCTGGTGTGTGGAGCGGACGACGGGATTCGAAACCCGCCACCCCACCGTGGCATTAGCAGGCTGAGTTCTCTGACCCGCGGCGATGTCCCCATCTGGCCCGTGATGTACGTTTGGGTACGCGTTCGATCCACCTAAGAGCCGGATTCGACCCGCGGCGGACAGCACGAGCAGTGAGCCAGCGTGGTCCTTCTAAGATGCCCCTGTGGAGAAGAAAAACCTCAAGCGTCCCGAGGGATGGCAGTTTCAAACCTTCGAGGTACTGCCAGGGCTGTTCATTGCCAAAAGGCTGGTTGAACCACACGGCTTCGCCTCACTGGGAGTTGACGCGATCGTAGCGCTCGACGACTGGGAGTACACGTGGTCCCCGCCTGTGTCGGAGAACCATCTCTACGTTCACTTCCCCATCGACGACGCGGACACGGTCGACCACAAGACGCGGCAGGTCGCCAGGCTCGTAGCGGACCTCGTGCGGGGCGGGCATAGGGTGCTGGTTCACTGTGTGCAGGGTCTAAACCGCTCGGGCATCGTGGTCGCTCGGGCCTTGATGTTCCTGGGCTACTCGGCTGCGGAGGCCATCGACCTCGTTCGGCTGCGCCGGGGTCTGGACGAAGGATTCGGTGCCCTGGGGAACGAGCGGTTCGTGGAATGGCTCTTGTTGGAGGAAGCCGGCGTGGAAGGAGGGCCAGCCCAACCCGACCAGCCCCGATCACAGCGGCGGTAAGCCGTCCCGAGGCTCGATCCCGGTGACGTCAGTCGCTTCGGTTTCTGGACCTCACGAGCCTCGATCGGCTCGAACGGATCCTCGTCGGCGCGGAAGACTGAAGAAGCTCGTCGCCCCCGCCGGGTAGTCTCTCCGCGTGCCCGACACCGTCCGCCTCTCCCGGCAACGCGCGCGCAGGCTCGCGGTGACCGGGCAGCTGCTGGCCGCCCCCCGAGCCTCGTCGCTCGTCGAGACCGTCCATCGGCTGGGCATGGTCCAGATGGATCCGACCTCGGTCGTCGCACGCACAGAGCATCTCGTCCTGTGGAGCCGGCTGGGGCGCCGGTTCCGCGTCGCCGAGCTCGAACGCCTGAAGTGGCGCGACCGCCAGCTCTTCGAGTACCGGGCGCACATCCTGCCGACCGCGGACCTGCCGATGCATCGGATCTCGATGCGGCGCTACCCGCACGGCGATCTGACGCGCCACGCCTACGTCCGTGCGTGGCTCCGCGCCAACCATGCGTTCGTGCGATACGTGCTCGGCGAGTTGAGGCGCCGCGGTCCGCTGCGCGCGCGGGAACTCGAGAATCGTGCCGCGGAGGGGTGGCACACGGGCGGCTGGAACGACGAGGGCCAGAACGTGCCGATGCTGCTCGATATCCTGTGGTGCCAGGGCCGCGTGATGATCGTCGGACGTGACGGTCAGCAGCGCCTCTGGGATCTGGCCGAGCGATCCCTGCCCGCCCCGAACGGCCGGCCGGGGCTCGAGGAAACGCAGGACCTCGTTGCCCGTCAACTCCGTGCACGCGGTATCGAGGGCCTCGAGCGCATTGGCATGCTGTTCGACGGACCTCCGCCGGGCAGGACGAGGGCGATCGATCGGCTCACTCGTTCCGGGGTGATCGTGCCCATCGAGATCGAGGGCTTGCCGGGGCGGTGGGTGACCCACCGCGATCTGCTCGACTCGACGTTCCGAGGACGAACGACGTTGCTCTCGCCGTTCGACCGACATGCGATTCCGCCTGGAGATCTACGTCCCGAAGGCCAAGCGCCAGTTCGGGTATTTCGTAATGCCGATCCTGCGCGGCGACCGCCTCGTCGGCAGGATCGACCCGGCGTTCGACCGCCGGGCGAGTGTGCTCCGAGTGCATGCGGTGCACGCCCAGCCCGACGCGCGCCCTGACGATTGGCCCGCCGCGCGACGTTCGATCGAGGAGCTCGCTTCGTGGCTCGGCGCCGGTGAGGTGCTCTGGCCGGAGCTGCCGGGTGTGTGGCGCTAGCCCACTCGGGTCCCCGCGATGTCGTATGCCACGTTTCCGGCGATGCGGAGGCATTCTCGTTGGAAATGGTGCAGCACGTGCCAAAAGCTGGCCTTCCGCCGGCCACGTCGGCGTGGCCGCCGGTCCCGTGGTGGCCAACGGCGGGGACTACTTCGGCAGGACGGTGAACCTCGCCTCGCGGATCGCAGGACGGGCAGGCACTGGGCAGGTCCTAGTGAGCGAGAGCGTGGCCAACGCGGCGGTACCAGACGTGAGATTCGTGGAGCTGGGTGAAGTCAACCTCAAGGGCTTCACCAAACCGGCAAAGGTGTTCGAGCCCACCGCACCTGAACGGCTGCCTAGACCCTTTGGCCGATGGCTCGATCCCCGAGAGTGCGTACGCTGGAAGCATCGGGATCGATCACAGTAGACCAAGCTTCGGGACCGGAGGAGCCCAGGGATACTCCTGGTGGCGGGCTATGCGAGACGAGAAGGCACGAGACATGAGCGAAGATACCGACCGAAAAGATGCTCTGGTGCCGAACCCCTGCGCGGAGGAGCATCCGATCTTGCTTTCCCTCCTCATCGAGACCCTCGCGGAGGGTGACGTCTTCGTCGACGTCGGGGCGAACACTGGCTACTTCGCCGTGCCCATCGCGAAGACCGTCGGGAGCACGGGACGGGTCCATGCGTTCGAGCCGGCGGCAGACGTCGCGGAGCAGCTTCGGAGAGCTGCACGCATGCAAGGGGTCGAACCACGGCTGACGGTCCACGAATTCGCTCTGGGAAGCGGGGACGGCTCCACCAACCTTCGTGCCGATCCGGAGCATCCCGAGGATTCGACCAAGCGATCCCTGTTCATGTGGAACGGTCCCACCGTGGGCGAGGTCGCCGTCCGTTCGTTCGATGGATTGGTCGCATCCGGGGCCGTTGACCTCTCGACCGGTCTGCACGCGGTCAAGATCGACGTCGAGGGAGCGGAGATGCACGTCCTTGCGGGGATGCGGCGGACGCTGGAGCGTGATCGCCCGCGGATGATCGTCGTCGAGACCATTGAGACCCACCTCCGTCGCGCGGGTTCCACCGTGGCCGCCATCAATGCATTTCTGCGAGACCTCGGGTACGTCGCCATGAACGATGCACGGGTCGCTCGACCGCTCGAGCTGAACGCCGTGTTCGTTCCCGCATGAGCTCTCTTGGTCGCGCCTGAGCGCCGGCTATCGTGGTCGCTGCGCTTCCGCCTCGTGGGATCGTCGGATCCGTTGCTCGGCCTCCGCGTGGTCGCCGCGCCGTTCGGAGACCCGGGCGAGCGCACGCCACGTCCAGCTCGCCAGCTGGCGCTCGCCAAGCTCCTCCGAGATGCGGATCGCCTTGCGGAGATCCGCCTCGGCCTCGTCCAGTCGGCCGAGCTCTCGCTTGGCGATCCCGCGCTCGGCGATCGCGTCGCCAAGCTCCCACTTCGCTCCCAGGTCCTCGAAGACGGCGATCGCGCGGTCGAAACCCGGGACCGACTCCTCGTACCGGCCCAGGTCCTCGAGGATCCGGGACCGCTGCACCGTCGTCATCGCGATGCTGAACTGGTCGCCGATCTCCTCGGCCAGCGCGCTCGCCTCGTCACTCAGCTCGAGCGCCTTCTGAAGAGCGGCGCCGGCCGCGGGACCCGACCGGCCCGGGCCACCGGTCTGGTTGATCGATAGCGAGTTGAGCGCCCGGACGCGCGCCAGGCCATCCTCGGCATCGGCGACCTCGAGCGCGCGGCGCCAGATCGCTTCGGCATCCTGGTGGTCGCCTCGCGTCCACGGCACCCACCCTGCGAACAGCAGCGTGCGGGTGATCGCCCACGGATCGGTGCACTCCTCCGCCGCGGCGAGTGACTCGGCGAGCAGTTTCTCAGCCTTGTCGACATCGCCCTCGACGTTGATCGCGACGTCGCCCAGGAAGCGCAGCGAGAGGGCGAGGGCGAAGGGGTCCTCGACCTTCCTGCCGAGCTCCACCGCACGGTCAAGGACCTCGGTTGCTGCGGGGTACTCGCCGAGCCAGTAACGTGCCTCGCCGATGCCAGCGAGCGCTCGAGCCTCGCGGACGCCCCACCCCTCTTCGGGACCCGCCAGGGCGAGCGCCCGCTCGTAGTAGTCGGTCGCCGTTCGGCTTTCCATCCGTCGCCTCGCGCGGTCGCCCGCCTCCAGGAGCGCGTCGGCGGCTCGCTCGACCACCGAACGATCGTCCTGGTCCAGATCGAGCGACGCGAGCGCCGCGAGCTCGAGGTGCTCGGCGGCCCACGTGGGATGACGGTTGGCGAATAGCCGATCGGCGATCAGCTGGTGCAGTCGCACCCGCTCCCGTTTCGGAAGACTCGCGTACGCGACGTCCTTCAACATCGCGTGCCGGACGCGCCATCGAGCCACGGTGTGGCTCTCGTGCTCGCGAACGACGATCTCGGCGTCCTCGAGCTCCCGGAGCTCGCCGCCCGTGACCTCGGGATCAATCGTGCGCAGCTCTTTGAGATCGAACGAGACGAAGAACGTCGACGCGCGCCGGGTGACCTCACGAAGCCGCTGCGGCAGGTGGTCGAGCCGGGCCGAGACGACTGCCTGCACCGTCGGTGGCAGGTTGCCCCGCGGCGCGGAAGACCCGGGAAGCAACATGCCGGTCGTTTCGATGATGAAGAACGGGTTGCCCCCGGTCCGCTCGGCGATCTCGGTCGCCTCGGTATCGTCGATCCCTCGGCCAGAGGCCTGCCGTGCGAGATCGATCGATTCGTTCTGGCTCAGCGGTTCGAGGCGCAGCCGGATCGCGTTCGCGGTGCTGGTTCCCCACGCAGGCCGTTCATCCAGGAGCTCGGGGCGTGCGAGCGCGAGGACCAGGGCACGGCGCGGTTGGCCGCGAGCCGGCGCCCCGAGACGTTCGATCAGCTCGAGCATCGGCGGCCGCAGCGTGTGCGCGTCCTCGAACACGAGCACGGCGGGACGGTCCTTCGTCATGGCGTCTACGAGCGCGACGAACCCGGACTGGACGTCCTGCACGAACGCCGACTGGTCGCGCCGCTCGGCCATTCCGAACAGGAGGTAGAGTCGCTCGCAGATCCGTTCGGCCTGTGCTCCACGGATCCAACGGTCGACGAGCTCGCGCACGCGGCGCCTCGCCTTCTCGGGGGGATCGGCCTCATCTAGGTCGGCGAGCTCGGCGACGATCGTTGCCGCCGGCGCGAACGTCGCGGTATCGGTGAACGTTCGCGCGTGTCCCGCGAGCACGGGGACGTCGCCGCCGAGGCCTGCTATCAGCTCGTCACCGAGGCGGGACTTGCCGATGCCGGGCTCGCCCAGAACCGTGACGAGCACGGGCCCGCCGGTATCGGTCGCCCGGTGGAGGCTCTCGCGCAGGATCGCTAGCTCGCTCGAGCGGCCGACGAACGGGATCGTCCGGCGGGCCGAGCGGGGTGTGAGCCCCTCAACGCTGAAGCCTGCAAGCTCGCCGTCGAAGCCCCTCGCCTCGACGTCTCGTCGGTCCGCGTACGAGACCGCGTTCGCCGTGAGCGCGACAGTGGTCTCACCGGCGAGCACCTCGCTAGGCTCGGCGGCCGTCTGGAGCCGGGCCGCGGCGTTCACGACGGCTCCCGTGACGAGCAGCTGTCCGGCCGGCCCGAGGCCGGTCGCTGCCTCGCCCGACTCGATCCCGATCCGGATCTCGAGCGGGTCTCCCAGGGCCAGAGACTCGCTCATGCGGTGGATGCGCGACCGGATCGCGAGGCCTGCCCGTACGGCCCGAAGCGCATCGTCCTCGTGCACGGTCGGCAGGCCGAACACCGCCATCACCGCGTCGCCGATGAACTTCTCCGGCCAGCCCCGGAACGCCCGTAGCTCCTCGGATGCGGCGTCGAAGAACATGCCGAGGATCTCGCGGGCTCGTTCGGCGTCCAGGCGTCGCGCGAGCCCGGTAGAGTCCACGAGGTCGGCGAACAGCACGGTGACCATCTTCCGTTCCTCGGTGCCGAGGGGAGGGCCTACGGCGGTGCCGCAGTTCGGGCAGAATCGGGCGCCTTCGGGGATCGGCTCGCCGCAGACCTGGCAGGGCATGGGCTCCAGCATAGGGGCGGTGGACGACACGCCCACTCGGCGGAGGCTGCCCGGAGCCACAACCCGGTGAATTCCTTGGTTTACCTCACCCGTGACGTGGGAAGATACTCCCGATGAGTCGATTCTTGGGCACGATCCTGTTCGTGGTTTACCTCCTCATCGGCGTCGTCGTCGCCGTCAACCATCACTACTTCAACCATCTCGGCGCCGCGAAGCCGATCGTCTCAGCGGTCTTGGCCGTTGTGCTGTGGCCGCTGATCCTCTTCGGCGTCAACCTTCACATCAAGTAAGGCTGAGAACCTGGCGAGGGTTGGCCGATCCTGGACGCGGTGCGTTCATGTTCCCTATCGCGTGGGTCCACTATCTCCGGAGAGCCTGGTTGGGGATGGCGAATCGAGGTTCGACCCCAGACGAGGGTCGCTGGACGTCTGGATCCTGCTGATCGCCCGCAGCCTCGCGATCGACCTCCTCCGCCGACAAACCCAGGAAACCAGGAGTCTCTTCTTCGAGCCGAACCCCCCAGAAGTCTCAGACGAGCCGGGGCCGGAGTGGTACGCGGAGCACCGCGATTTCTTCCAACGCACGCGAAAGGCCATGGACCGCCTCCCGTCAGGGCAGCGCTCTGCCGTGGAACTCGCGTACCTCGGGCAACGGTCGTCCACACAGGTTGCTGAGCTGCAGGACATCCCCCTCGGAACGGCCAAGAGCCGGATCCGAGTGGGGGTCGCCACCCTCCGCAAGGCCCTCTCAGAGGGCGACGATGCCGCGAAGCCGCTGTGTCGGAGCCTGTCGTCAAACCTCCAGGCGGGACGGAAGGGAAACGATCTGGTGATCGTCCGCCAGATCATGAAGGTCCTGAGCGCTGCGATGCAGCTATCGCCGCCTCGTGGACGAAGAGCATCCGAACCGCTTCGCGGCCCGTATATCACGGAGGGTGTATTTGCCAAGGCAAAACTTCTGGACAAGGGCTGCTCGGTCCGCAGTCAAAGCGTGAAGGGAGTGGGGATGCGAAGAGCGCCGATCAGGATGGGGATCACACTGCTCGTGGCCACGCTCGTCGGCTCACTGGCGGTGCCGAGTATGGCGTCCGACCGATCTCAGGGGGACGGGCTCCACCGAGTAGCGCTAACCTCGCTCAAGGCGGTCAAGATCATCAACTTCGCCTTCAAGCCCAAGACGATCACGATCTCGAAGGGCACGAAGGTCAAGTGGACAAACGGCGGGAGTGTCAGCCACACCACGACGTCGAACAAGGGCTTGTGGGACTCGGGCGCGCTCGCTCCCGGTGCCGCCTTCGGCCACGTGTTCAGGAAGGCAGGAACGTTCAAGTACCACTGCACGATCCATCCCACGTTGATGCACGGCAAGATCGTCGTGACCTGATCCTGCTGACCCGTCACGGGCGACATCGTTAGGGGCCTAAGAGCGGTTGGATCCCGGCCCGGGTTGCCGACCCTACGGCACATCCGGGCCGGAAGTAGAGTTCCCCCTCCACCAGACTGAGCCCGACGTCTCCGATCGGGCGCCCGGTCTCGCGCCGCGCCCGGAGACGGTCAGCGGCACCCAGCCGGCGCGCTCGCGGGCCCTGGAGCGTCCCCTCGAGCTCCGGCCGAACACCCTTGAGGGTCGGGCGGGCGCCGGTCGCGCATCATAGGGACCCATGGACGTCGCGACTGAGGAAGGCATCGGCTCCCGGGGGCTGTTCCGGCGTGGGCTCGGCCAGATCGTATCCCACGTGCGGATGCACCCGCGCCCGTTCCTCATGTCCGTCCTCGGCGCGCTGTTGTTCGCCTTGGGGACCGTGGCGGTGACGGTCGCCCTCGGCCGCGCGACCGACCGCATCCTGAAGCCGGCGTTCGGCCGGGGTGTGGCTCAGTCTGCGCTCTGGATCGGCGTCGGCGCGGTCTTCGCGTTGTCGCTCGTGCGAGCCGTGGGGATCGGGCTCCGCCGTTACTACAGCGGCGTGCTCGGCTCAGCGGTCGCAGCCACGCTCCGCGACCGCGTCTCCGACCATTACCGAGACCTGTCGCTCGCCTACCACCGCCAAACGCCGACCGGGGAGCTGCTGGCCCACATGGAGGCGGACGTCGAGGCGACGATCGAGGTGCTGTACCCGATCCCGTTCGCGATCGGCGTGGTGTTTCTCGTCGTGTTTGCGCTCGTGTCGCTGTTCGTCGCCGACGTGTTCCTCGCGCTCATCGGGTTGCTGACTGTCCCGGTGCTCGCCCTCATGAATCGCTCGTTCGCCAAGCGGATGGAGGGTCCGGCGCGCCGCGCACAGGAACGGATCGGCGACGTCTCGTCGGTCGCGCATGAGTCGATCGACGGTGCCCTCGTCGTCAAGACACTTGGGCGCGAGCACGCGGAGGTGGCGCGCCTACGGGAGCGTGCCGAGCAGCTGCGCGACGAGCGCGTGACCGCGGGGTACATCCGGGCGGGGTTCGATTCCGCGCTCGAGGCGTTGCCGCAGCTCGCTGTGATCGCGCTTCTCGCGATCGGCTCGTGGCGCCTCTCGACCGGTGACATCACGCTGGGGACGCTGGTTCAGGTCGTCGCGCTGTTCGGGATGCTCTCGTGGCCGATGCGGTTCGTCGGCTGGATCCTGGCCGAGCTGCCGAGAGCGGTCGTTGGCCACGGCCGAGTCAACGAGGTGCTCGGTGAGCCCGTCACGGTGACGCGCCCATCGGCGCCGGTGGTCCTGCCGCACGGCCCGCTCGATGTTCGCGCGGACGCCCTAACGTACACCCTCGACGGTGTCCGGATCCTCGACGAGATCGACCTGCGCATCGAGCCCGACGAATCGGTCGCGATTATCGGGCCGACGGGTGTCGGCAAGTCGACCTTGGCGCAGCTGCTCGTCCGGCTGGACGACCCGACCTCGGGTGAGATCCTGATCGGCGGCGTGAACGTCCGCCACGCCGACCCCGCGTCGCTTCGGGACGCCGCCGCGATCGTCTTCCAGGAGAGCTTCCTGTTCGCGACGACGGTCGCCGAGAACATCGCCCTCGGATCGGGTGCCTCGTCCGACGAGATCCGGCGGGCGGCGCGCATCGCGCAGGCCGACCGCTTCGTCGAGGCGCTGCCGAACGGCTACGACACCGTCCTCGGGGAGCGAGGACACACGCTTTCGGGGGGTGAGCGCCAGCGCGTGGCGCTGGCGCGAGCCCTCGTCCGGACGCCCCGCGTGTTGATCCTCGACGATGCGACCAGCTCGGTCGACCCGACGATCGAAGCGGACATCCTGGCCGGCCTTCGCGCGGACCTCACGACCACGTTGATCCTCGTCGCGTATCGCGTGTCGACGATCCGCCTGGCGGACAGAATCCTCTATCTCGAGGGTGGCAGGCTGCGTGCGAGCGGCACGCACGAGGAGCTGATGCGCGCGCAGCCTGGCTACGCCAACATGATCCACGCCTACGAACGGGGTGAGCGGTGAGCGTCATGGTCGCCGACGAGCTCGCCGCGCCCGCCGAGGAGCCCGAAGAGCTCCCGATCCCCGAGCACCTACGAGGGACGTGGAGCGTCCTTGGCCGCGGGCTGCGTCTCAGCCCCGAGCTGCGGAAGGGGCTCGGCCTGACAATCGTGTTCTCGCTGGCGGTCGCCGTGAGCAGCATCGTGATCCCGGTGCTCGTCCAACAGATCTTCGACCACGGCCTCAGCGGCGGGTTCCGGCCCCTGTTCGTGTTCGGGCTGTGTGCGCTCGCGCTCGGGATCGTAGTGCTCGCGTTCTTCGCGCAGCGAGTGGCTCTGCGCAGGCTCGTCTGTGCCTCCGAGGAGGCGCTGATGGAGCTGCGGGTGCGAGGATTCGAGCACATCCACCGGCTGTCGATCGCGACGCAGGCGGGTGAGAAGCGAGGCGTCTTCGTCGCGCGCGTCACCGCGGACGTCGACACGCTGCAACAGTTCACCGAGGAAGCCGCGATGGTGTGGGTCTGGGCGATCGTGCAGATCGTCGTGACGCTTGTGATCATGCTCGTCTATTCGTGGCAGCTCACGATCCCGATCGTGCTGCTCGTGTTCCCAATGCTGCTCGCGATGGGGAAGCTTCAGGCGAAGATGGCCGCCGCCTACGACTTAGTCCGCGGCAGGGTCGGGCAGATGCTTTCCGAGGTCTCGGAGAGCGTGATGGGGGCTGCGGTCGTGCGCGCGTACGGGCTCGAGGAGCGGACCGACGCGCGCGTGAAACGCTCGATCCACGCCCGGTACCGGGCGCACGTGCAGGCGCATCGCCGTACGGCAACGCTCTGGCCGATGGGCACGCTGTTTTGGGGCCTGGCCAACTGCGTCGTGATCCTGAGCGGCGCGACGTGGGGGCCTGGGTGGGGCCTGACGTTCGGCCGCGTCTCGGCGTTCCTGTTCCTCGCGGACCTGTTCCTGCATCCATTCACGGATCTCCCTGAGGTCTACTCGGAGACCCAGACGGCGATCTCCGGGTGGCGCAAGATCCTCGCCCTGCTCGAGCTCCCGGTCGAGATCGTCGAGCCGTCCCCGGGGGTGGTGCTTCCGGCCGGCTCGCTCGACATACGGACGGAGGGGATCGGCTACGCGTACGGCCAGGGTCCGGTGGTGCTGCACGACGTGTCGGTCGAGGTGCCGGCCGGCGGGCACGTCGCGATCGTCGGCGAGACCGGTGCGGGGAAAACGACGCTCGTGAAGCTGCTGACGCGCCTAGCCGACCCGATCCGAGGACGGATAGTCGTTGGCGGAGTCGATCTCCGCGAGGTCGCACGCGAGTCGCGGCAGGCCGCGATCCGGATGGTGCCGCAGGACGGGTTCCTGTTCGACCTGTCGATCCGGGAGAACGTCCGCGCTGGGCGCGAGGGCGCGTCCGACCGCGAGGTCGAAGCAGCCTTCGAGGAGCTCGGGCTCGGCGACTGGCTCGAGTCCCTACCGCGCGGGCTCGACACCCAAGTCGGTGAACGCGGCGAGGCCCTGTCCGTGGGCGAGCGGCAGCTCGTGTCGCTCGCGCGCGTGCAGGTCGGCAACCCTGGGCTCCTGATCCTGGACGAGGCCACGAGCGCGGTCGACCCTGCCACGGAGCGGATGGTCTCGGAGGCGCTCCGGCGGCTGTCGGCCGGCCGCACGTCGATCACGATCGCGCACCGGTTGTCCACGGCGGAGGGTGCCGACACGATCTTCGTCCTCGATCGGGGCCGCATCGCCGAGCGCGGGCGCCACGACGAGCTCATCGAAACGGACGGCGTCTACGCCGGTCTGTACCGGAGCTGGCTCGGGAACGTCCGCCCCGTGACGTGAAGCGTTGTCGAGCTCGTCTCGCAGCGGCGACCGATGGTGGGCGGCATCAGGGCTCGCGCTAGTCCGGCTCGGCGGGGTCGGCGAAGCCATTGCTCCGGTGGGTGCCGTCGCAGAACGGCTTGTTGCTCGACCCGCCGCACCGGCACAGCGTCTGCCGGTTGCGAACCTCGTACGGCGAGCCATCCTCGGAGACCACCGGGATGCCCCCGCGGATCCAGAGCGAGCCGTTCGGCTCCACGCCGATCGACGGCTCGAGTTCGGGCTCGATCGGTCGCCCCTCGGGAGCGATGGCGAGGACCAGCCTTCCCGAGGGACATCGGTGGACCATCGCCGTCATTTCATTCCGCACGTCGGGGTCATCGGCCTCCTCGAGCATCTCCCACACGCCGGTCCGGACGTTTCGGCAGAACCCGTGCTTCGCGCAAAGCGAGAGGTCGTCGTAGAGGACGAGTCCACCCCCCTCCCACGTCTGCCGCCGTTCGACGATCGGGCCACGGTCGGCGGTCTCTTCCCCTTCGAAGCCGATCCGTTCGTGCGTCGAATCGCAGAACGGCTTCGTCGAGGAGTGACCGCAACGGCAGAGCTCGTAGGTCTCGGCCGCGCCGAAGCTCGGACCCTCGTCCCAGGCGATCGGCTCGCCCCGGGCAGTCTCGACCACGGCCGTACGGATCAGCGGGACCCCGCCCTCGACCCGGTACGGTCCGTTGCGCGTCACCACCACCCGCCAGTCCCCCATCGGCAGGACTCTACCCAGATGATGACCGGGACCGCGCCCTCCCTGATCGGACGCTGGCTACCAGTTACACCCGATGATGCCCGAGAGTAAGGGACACAACTTCGTGGCATCGACCGCGAACCCAAGCCCCGAGCCGCCGCTCGCGAAGCCCCTGCTCGTGATGCCAACGACCCTCCCGCCCCGGTCCACGAGGGGCCCTCCGGAGTTCCCGTGGTTGACTTGAGCGTCTGTCTGGACCCAGCCGGGACGAAGAGCGGAGATGATGCCGATGGTCGCCGTTCCTTGGAGTCCCTCGGGAGATCCGTACGCCAATACCCAGTCGCCCACGTGGGGCTCCGACCCCACACCATTGGCAAGCTCAAGCGTAGGCAGGGTAGCTTGAATCCTCACGATCGCCAGATCGCTCTCTTCGCTCCATTGTTCGAGCTCGGCATCCCATTTCGAGCCGTTCTGTTCCACAACGATTTCTCGCTCAAGTCCACTCAGGCGACGCGACACCACGTGGAAGTTTGTCGCTATCCATGACACACCGTCCTCGCTCTTGACTACGAACCCCGTTCCGAGTCCACTGGGCGTGAACAGGGTGACGACCGATGGCGCCACCTCCGCGATCACATGCTCGGCGTCGAAGATCAGGTCCTCCTGGGCATCAACGGTCTGTTGCAGGCGCTTCACGTCTGCTCGGACCTGTGATGCTTCGCTCTGGCTGCGACGAAGCTGCCGGGCTGCGTTGGAGCCCCAGATACCGAAGACGGGCACCACGGCGAGAGCGAGGAGCGCAATCCCAATGAGGAGCCAGGTGCGAGGAAGTGGCACGATCTCTCCCGGTCAAATAGCTCCGTTGCTGTTGGCCTCTGTGCGGCACACGAACCAGGCCCGGTCCGCCTCCCGCCCCGCGGCACGGAGATCGTCGAGGGAGGCGTTTCCTTGGCGTAGCTGGGACAGAAGCCTGAAAATTTCGCGCGTCTTGCTCGCGGCGTCCTTGCAGTCGACCATGGCCGAAGTCAGGGAGGAGTTCTGGGCCTCCAGCTTGCTCTTCTCAACCTTCAACGTGTCCAACCGCGAATCGAGCGACGACACCTTGCCATTGAGGTTCGTGACACGCCCCCGCGCGCCAGCCAGCGCAGATTTCGTGGTGCCCAATTTCCCGTTCAACCACACCACCGACCCTGCCAGCAAGACGATGATGAGGCTTGTGGCAACCAGCGGGACGATCATGGTCCAGAGCTTGCCTCCATGTGAAGGGGAGGACTTCGAGACAACGGGCGAATCAGCAACGACGCTCTGGGGTTCCACTCGCGGTTGCGGGCCGGGAATCACAACCGGTGAACGCACCTCGGTTCCACAGCTCGGGCAGAATCGCGGCTTGCCCGCTAGCGCCTCGCCACACGAGGGGCAGGATCGCTGACCTGCATTGACGCTCGGGTGGATGACCTCCACGGCCGTGCCTCCTTGAATCTGCCGGAGTTCCTATCTCGGGCAATGGAATCGGCAACAAGACTCCGCACCTTAAACATCGCAATTAACAGCCCAGAAGCGGGGCTGTCGTTACGAGCACCTTAAGAGACCTGTCGTCACGACCGATTCTGGCCTTATGGCCAGGTACGAGGCCCCTGGCAGCGCGGATGGGATGTCGGTCGTTTCCGGTGCCCGCGTCGCCGAATTCAACCTCGGTTCTGTCCCCGTCCGGATCGAGTTCCCCTTCCTCTTGGTCGCGGTCCTAACGGGCGTGCGAGCCGGCTCTGTTCTGCTCCTCCTGGCGTGGGTGATCGTGGTGTTCGTCTCGATCCTCATTCACGAGCTCGGCCATGCCTTCACCGGCAGGGCCTTCGGGGGGCAGGTGCGCATCCTGCTGCACGGTATGGGGGGCCTCACCTACCGGACCGGTAGGTACCTCACCGACGTGGAGGACATTGTGGTGAGCCTGGCCGGCTCGATCACGCAAATCGTTGTCCTTGGCCTGCCCGCACTCTTCCTTCTTCGCACCGACGCAATCGATTCCTTCACCCTGCGCGCGATCGTCGCGGACGTCGCTTGGGTCAGCTTGGGGTGGGCAATCATCAACCTCCTGCCCCCGCTCCCATTTGACGGCGGCAACATCGCGGTCACCCTTCTTCGGCGGGTGAACGCGATCGACGCCGTTCGGTCGTTCGTTTCATCTCGATCGGGGTCGCCCTGGGAGTCGCGGCCTGGGCCTACTATGTCGTCGGTCCGCTCACCTCTCTGTGGGTGCTGTTCTTCGCTGTCTTGAACGCCGTCGCGTTGACGAAGAGGGGAAGCTGAACCCGATCCGACGTCGAATCCGGAGCGATCAGTGAACCGGATCGTCTTGCCGACCAGCTGCTTCGCGCGCGAAGTCTTCAGGCAGATCGCGGACGCGATCGACGTCCTCATCACGGCCGCTGTGGGATCCCTGCGGGATGGCAGGTCGACCGCCCCTCGGCAGATCGACCGTCGTACCGTCTGGCCTGCGACTTCTCTGGAGCGGACGACGGGATTCGAACCCGCGACCCCCACCTTGGCAAGGTAGCTGGGGCCGGCTTCGTGACCTGCGCACTTGCCATCATCTGCCCGGTGACGTGCGCGTTTGCGTTCTCATGCAACGGGGTCATTTCGCGTTGTCGCGCGGTCGTTCACGGGACCCCGACGGGACCCCATCAAGACCCCCGATCCGGGTTGCGGGACGATTTGACCGCCCAGAGGTAGGCGAACGCAGACCGCTTTACGCCCCAGCCGGCGTCGACCAAAGGTCGGAGGTGCGCCTCGAACCGTTCGGCCTCCTCCGGCGTGAGCGCCGCCCTGATCGCCTCTCCCGTGGTGCGGGCGTTCGGGTTTGGAGAGGTTGCCAGCAGCCGTTCCCAGTCCACCACCCACGTTCCCGGCTCGACGTCGACGACGAGCTCGACGTGGACCTCGGTAAAGCCCGCCGCCTCGGCGTGTCGGAGCAGGTCTCGCTCGTTGAAGTTCATCATCGGGTCGTTCGGATGGTTCGGGGCGTCCCAGCCCTCGGCGACCCAGATCTTCTCGACCAGGTCCCGGACCGCGCGCGCGTCGAACCCCCAGAAGTCATTCATGTCGTCGGGGAAGTCGTTGTTGATCGGCTCGAGGATCGAGACGCGCCCTGCTGGGCGGAGCACGCGGTGGAACTCGCGGAACGCCGCGTCTTTCTCATGGACGTAAATGAGGACCGAGCGCGTCGTCACCACGTCGACCGACCCGTCGGGGATCGGCGAGAGATCCTCGGCGGCGGCTCGCACGAACTCGGCCCGCTCCGCCACGCCGAGGTCCTGCGCTTCCACCCGGCAGTGGTCGAGGAGGTCCTGGGAGACGTCGCAGAAGATGACGCGACCCGACTCCCCAACAAGGGGCATCGCACCGAAAGCGATCAGCCCGTCACCGGCGCCGACGTCGAGGACCACCTCGCCGGGACGGATGCCAGCGTTCTTCAGCACGCGGTCCCGGATCGGCTCGAGGAACTCGAGGGACCTCCGCTTCTGCTCAGCGTCGCCGGCATGGCCCCGTGCGAGGACCCACTTCGCCCACTTGTCCATCGACTGCGGAATGCTCACGAGTCAAGATGCTCGCACCGGTCTCGCGGAAATCTCAATCTGCGTGCCCATCGTTTCGGCATCGTTGCTCGTTCGTGAGGACAGCGTCTGCGCCCCCTCGACCAAGAACGGACTGACGCGTGCCTGCGGTTACCGGGTCCAGCGTGCCCAAGCGTGTGGACGGGATTCGGGCACCCCGTATGATCCCATCATGCGCCGCGCCGTCCTCGGCGTGTTGACCTCCGCCCTGCTGGCCGCGTGCACGCACGCCGCTCCGCCGACCCCAGCATCCAATGTGACCTCCCCAGCACCTGTTGCGGTCGAGCGGGACAGCCGCGGCCAGTGCCTCATGTTCCCGATTCGCGCTCAGCATGTGCGTCCGAGTGAGCTCGTCGGCGTGCTCGGCGCGCAGGTGCCCACATGGCTTCCCGAGGACTTCGGACTCCAGGTCGGCTGGAGGTCAGGGGACGACGTGCTTGACGGCGGCAGTCGCGGGGCCATCTGGAGCGACGAACGGTGCAGACTCGTGATGTTGGAGGTCTTCCCCGGCGCCGCCGACGAGGAATCGCCGCGACCGGCCCATCGTTGAGCCCTCACAGATCGCGGTACGTGCACGTTCGGCTTCGTCCGCAATGTGGCCTGCCTCACCTACCATGCGCAGACAAACGGCGATGCGGTCTCCCTGCAGCTGGTCGACCTAACACAAGGCGAGGCGTCCCGGATCGTCGCCGGTATCAACGTCTGATCGCACAGCCCTCGCGAGGACTGCCCGCTTCAGCGCAAGATCGACGCATGACTCCGGCTCCTCGCGCGGCTTCCCGCGATCTCCGGCGGAGAGTCATGGTGTAGGCGGCGGCGACTCGACACCATCGGGGTACCGAGCGGTAACGCGGAGGCGGGAATAGCGCCCCGGATTCCACCCGGAACCTGCGTGCCGCTCGATGGGTCGGGTGTGTTGTGAAGAGAAGTTCCCAGCCGCCACCCCTACACCTTCCAGGCTCGGATCCACCCTTGCAGGGTGTGCAACCGGAGACGCTGGTGAGGTCGGGGCCAGACGTGGAGATCGAGCGCCTCTACCGCCAGCAAGGGGGTCGCCTGTGGCGAGCGTTGGTCGCCTACCCGGGAGACCCGGAGGTCGTAAGCGACGCGATGGCTGAGGCATTCGCCCAGGCGCTCGGACGGGGCGACGAGCTCCGAGAGCCACTTCGCTGGGTCTGGCGTGTGGCCTTTCGGACCGCGGCCGGAGAGCTCAAGCACCGTCGAGGCCATCGCCCCGGGCTCCCGCCGGTCATCTGGGAGATCGACGAATCCGTCGGTGAGCTGGTCGCGGCACTGAGGCTGCTCTCGCCGAATCAACGAGCCGCGGTCGTTCTCCACTACGCGGGATACCCGACGAAGGACATCGCTCAGATGCTCGGTTCGAGCGCCGGCACGGTCCGGGTCCATCTGAGCCAGGGACGAAAGCGCCTGGGGAAGATTCTGGAGGAGCACGGTGACTGACCTGAGGGAAAGGATTCGCCTGCTGGACCGCCTCGAGCCGCCGGACGTCTGGCCCGAGGCCGAGCGTCGGCGACCTGGCACGAGGGGAATGCACCCGCGCTTCAGGCGCGGCGCCGCCGCGGTGGTCGCGCTCGCCGTCGCGGTGGCCGGCTTCGCCGCGGCGGTCCGAGCCTTCACGGCGGGCACGAAGCTGACGCCAGGGCAGTCCCCCCTCCCACCGATGGCGAACGGTCCCATCTGGGCGCTGGGAGCTGGCGGAGAGGCGGGGAGCCTGATCTACAGCATCGATCCGCAGACCGGCGAGAAGACGCCGATGTGGAGCGATGGGCGGAACCCTGACTTCCCCGAGTTCGACGTGGCACCGGAGCTGATCGCCGCCGACTACGACTACTTGTTCTCGCCGGACGGATCCCGGGTGTCGTTCTCCGGCTACGTGGGCGACGGTGACTGCTGCACTGAGATCTTCGTCATGAACGCCGACGGCAGCGGGCTCGTCCAGGTGACCCACGACAACGCCTACGCGTCGTTTCCGTCATGGTCCCCCGACGGCACCGAGCTCGTCTACTCGAGTTACCGGGGGGATGAATACACACCCGGTTGCCTCGGCTCGAGCCTCTGCCCGAGCGATCTCTACGCGATCGATGTCGACGGGACGCATCAGCGTCGGCTCACGGACGATCCCGCGGACGAGTCGATGCCGAGCTGGTCGACGGACGGCGAGACCATCGCGTTCCGAACAGGCAGCGGAAGCTCCGGCGGCGCACTCAGCACCATGAATGCCGACGGGACCGGCCTGAAAGAGCTCCTGGTCGGACCGGGCAGGTGGATGCTCTTCCCCCGGTGGTCGCCGGACGGGAGCCGGATCCTCTTCCTCGGCGAAAGCGACAAGGGATCGGTCGGCCTCTGGGTCACGGTCGCCGATGGGACAGGCACTCGCCAGATCATCGACACCGATGCCGACTCGCCGTCGGGGCTACCCGCGATCTGGTCGCCCGACGGGACAGAGGTCGCGTACGAGAAGATCGTGGACGGCGAAGCGGAGCTCTGGGTGGCCAGGGCCGATGGAACCGACGAGCGACGACTCGCGACCCTGCCGCGCTACGGGATGGCCCCACTCGCTTGGCGGCCCGTTCCACCCTCGTCGCCCACGATCTCCCCGGGCCCGGAGGCCCGCGGCATCGTGACGGTCCCTGTCTCGGCCTACCCCAACTCCGTGCTCGTCGCAGAGGGAAGCGTTTGGGTGAGCGGCGGGACGGAGGAGGCGGGCGCCGGGGACCTGGTCCGCCTCGACCCCACGACCGGGGACGTCATCGCCAGGATCGCCATGCAGGGGCTCCCTACCTGGGAGGTCGGAGGCGGCGGCATGGCGCCCGCGCTCGGAAGCATCTGGGTCGTGGGCGACGACCGGGAGGGGGCGATCCTGCAGCGCGTGGACCCGGTCTCGAACGAGCTGTCGGACGTGATTCCGGTCCTGCCGGATTCGAACGCCGACGACGTGTGGGCCGATGCCGGCTGGGTGCTCGGCGACGCCCCGAACGCGAGCGGCGGGGTGGTCATCAACACGCTGTACCGGATCGACCCGTCCAGTGGCGCCGTCTCTACGATCACCTTGCCCGGGTACTCGTGGAAGCCCGTCGTCGACGGCGACACCGTCTGGCTCCTCGCCGACACCGACGTCGTGAGGCTCGATGCGTCGACGGGCACGCTCGACCAACCAATCGATGCGTCCGCGGTTTGTTGCACGGGCTCGTTCGTCGGCGATGGCGCAGGCGGGATCTGGGTCTCCGGGGTCTACGATCGTCACCAGGCCACGATCTCCCACATCTCGTCAGCCGGCGAGGTGGACGCGGTAGGCTCCATCCCAGGCGGCCAAGTGGAAGATTGGTCGGGAGTCGACTCCACGTTCGATCCCGCGACCAGCTCGCTATGGATCGTCCACTATCAGGACTCGGTATCGCGGATCCAGCTGACCCCAGCGAGCGAACCGGTGGCTTCTCCCAGCTGAGGGATTCGCCAGGATCGCCGCGAGAGTCTCGGCCGCCTTGCGATCGCCGCCGGGAACGGAGTGCGCGTAGACGTTCAGAGTTGTCGAGCCCGAGCGTGACTGAGGCGCTGAGACACCGTGGCGATGGGGACACCGGCGGCGAGCATCTCGGTAGCCATGAAGTGGCGGAGGTCGTGCAGGCGGAAGTGCGGAAGGCCCGCCCCAAGCCGGGCGGCGATGAACCGCTTGGTCAACCAGTTCGGCAGCCATGGCTTCGTGCCGTCCGGGCGAGAGCTGAACACAAACGCGTCGGCCGTCAGCTCCCCGCCAACGTCCCGGGCTCGCTCCGTCGCCCAGTCCCGGTGCGCCATCAGCACCCCGAGCGTCTCGGCATCGAGCTCGACGCGGTACGTGCGGTGGGTCTTGGTGGAGCGGAGCTCGGGTCCGTCTGATCTCCACCAATGCCCGAGTGAAGGCGATCGCCGCTCGCCCCTCGTCGACGTCGCCCCACCGCAGGGCGAGCAGCTGACGGCTTCGGCCAACGCAACAGTGCCGCTATCTGCTCTCCCCACCCTGGTTTGACAGTCCCGCCGAGCCTCCCCACGATGGAAGACGTCGATATGTCGCTCGCTGACCTCCTCCGGTTCCTCCACGTGGCATCGGCGTTCTGGTACGTGGCGGGCTTGATCGGGCGAGACGTCGTCATCGGCCGAGCTCGCCGAAGCGATGACCTCGGGAGGATCCGGGCGTTCCTGGATGCGTCGACGCCATTCGAGCGCCTGATGGTGGTCCCGGGTTCCATCGCCGTCTTGACCCTGGGTCTTCTCACGTGGTGGGCCGAGAAACTCCCGATCTGGGGAGCCGGTAGCCGGTGGTTGCCCGTTTCGCTCATCGTGTTCGCATCGACGATCCCGCTCGTCCCGCTGGTCTTCCTTCCGCGCGGGAAGGTCTTCGAAGAAGTGCTCGCGTCAGCGGTCGGGGTCGGCCACGTGACGCCGGAGCTCACGTCGGCCCTTCGTGATTCCGCCGTTGCCGCGGCGAGATGGTACGAGTTCGTGGTCGTGGCCGTAGTCATGTTGCTTATGGTCACGAAACCGTTCTGAGCTCACCTTGGGTTGCCAATAAGGACTCGGAGGATGGCCTAGGTGACGAGAAAGCCTGTGGGGTGGTTCCCTGTGGGGTGGTTCCACGTAGGGTCTGCGGCAAGGCTCGCTATCCAAGACTTGAGTCCTTGAGACTCAAGAACCGGGCGTTGAAGGGGTGTGGGTGCCGAGAACTTGAGCCGGGTCGCTCATGCTGCCAGCTCGTACTCGTGAATGAGGCCTCCGAGCAGGTCGCGTCGGCGGATCTTGCCAAGGTCGACAGCGGGCCGGTCCCGCGTTGGTACCGAGCAGGTGGGTGGGCGCTGATCGAGCGAGCGGTGCGGCCGATGGGCGTTGTAGTGCTCGGTGTAGACCCGGAGCACGCGCGCGAGGTGCCGACGGCCGAGGAGGAGCAGCCGGTCCAGGCATTCCCTCCGGAGGGTGCCGAACCATCGTTCCATGACGGCGTTCGCCCTAGGCGCTCGGACCGGGGTTCCTAATGATCTTGAGCCCCTCAGAGCGGAACACGTCATCGAAGGCGGCGGTGAACTTGGAGTCGCGGTCGTGGATCAGGAACTGAAATCGCGACGCGCTCTCGGCGAGGACACCAATCACGTTCCGTGCCTGCTGGCTGACCCACTCCGCGGTGGGATGTGACGTGATCCCGGCCACGTGCACGATCCTGGAGTGTAGTTCGATGAAGACCATGACGTACAGGCGGCGAAAGAACACCGTGTCCACGGTGACGAAGTCGCATGCCACGACCCCCGCGGCCTGCGCTCGCAGGAAGGCTCGCCAGGTCTCGGACGCACGCCGCGGCGCAGGCGGCACTCCTGCTCGCTGGAGCACCTGCCACACCGTGCTCGCCGCGAGCCTGACACCGAGGCGTGCGAGTTCCCCCTGCACCCTTCGGTAGCCCCACACCGGGTTCTCCCGAGCCAAGCGGAGGATCAGCTCGCGAATGTTGCGGTCAAGCGGTGGTCTGCCCGGATGCTTGCGCGGATAGGTCCACCGCCGGGCGAGGGCATCGCGGTGCCAGCGGCGCACCGTCTCCGGTCGAATGAGCAGCGCAGGCCATCGCTCCTTTGGCAGGATCCGTGCTAGTGCGGCGAGGAGGGCCCGATCCGCCGGCCGGTACCGGTGGCCTGGCAACGTTGCGACGGAGCACGGCGATCTCGTGGCGTAGAACCAGCAGCTCGATCTCGTTCGCGCTGTCGCCGCGCGTCCTCGCGCCACGACCAGCTCGAGGAGTCGACGCAGCGCCCAGTAGAAGAAGGACATCATCATGCCCGGATCTTGCCCGAGCCGCAGCGCTACCGCTGGTGGGCGGGATGAGGGCAGCGCGAACCCTATTCTCGGCACCCACAGGCTTTCGTCGGCACGGTCTTGGAGCCTCCCTTGTATGACAGCATTAACGGCTTGGTCATTTATCCCGCGTGACAACGAAAAACGAGGGGTACCGACCCAAACCGACCCGGAACCGAAACACGAGGTCAGCGCGCCCTCTCGGTCTCCGCCGCTGGTCAGGGAATCGGCCGGTTTCACTCTTTCAAGGTGGAGACACGGGTTCAAATCCCGTTGGGACTACTTGTCTGGGTCCACAAATTGCTCTCCTCGAGCCCTGCCGCCGCGTCAGCCGACGACTCAGGCGGACAAGGAGGCGGCGTGGCTATGGGGTCGCGGCGTCGAGTTCTTGCAGCAGCCTGTAGGCGGCTCGCTC
>WNGF01004908.1_pt1 | contig 25759 bp, 21 predicted proteins | sample 5400641 | NCBI WGS metagenome assembly WNGF01 (sample SAMN13153371, study PRJNA577476) | soil metagenome | isolation source: 80 cm soil or saprolite under grassland replicate 2 | place: USA:California | collected 2016-06-15 | reverse complement strand
TGTCGTACATCGCTTTGGCGTAGTCGACGCGATGCTCGAGCATGACCAGATCCGCGGTGAGCTGATAGAAGTGGCCGCGGTGCCGCCCACGACGCACATCAGCCTGGATGCGCGTCTGAAACCAGTCGTCGAGGCGATCACGGTCGTCGGGCGACACGGTGGCAATGCTCGACAGATCTGGGTGGTTGAACATGTCGGCGATCGTACACAGCAGACACCGATGAGAATCGGCGCCAGCCGTGACCGCCTGAGCGGGTCGTCCGGAGGCGACGACGGCATCGCGAACCCGGCCGCGTCGATCCGCCGCAGCAGACTCGGCGAGAGGCCGCGGATCGCCCGTCTGGCCGGCCTTGCGACGGTGATCGGCGACGGCAGCGACATGCCGAGGAACTCGGCACGCGTGTCGATGGTTGTGACACCCGCCAGTCCATCATGCGTTTCTAGTATCCAGCAGCGTAATCGACCAGATTGGCGAGTGGTTCGCCAGCTCGGAATCGCTGCAAGTTGTCCAGGAATAGGCGTGCATAGCGGTCCCGCGAGCGGTCCCGCGAGCGCTCGCTTCGGCCCGCCGAGTGGCCTGTGATCACGACGTTGGGCACCAGCGCGCGTGTGCCGTCAAGCTCAGAGGCTGGGACACGTTCGGCCGGCCACTCGCCGCGCTGGCTGGCAGCCACCAGGCTCGGCAGGCCCTTGGCGGCGCTGAGCACGCACAGCACGACGAACTCCGCGATGGGCTCGGCGTTGATGCCGGCGCCTTTGGTGAGCGGCACTCCGCGCTGCCGCAAGTACTCGAGCGGGTAGTGGTCGATGCCAGCAGCGTGGGTCGAGACCCAGCGCGCGCTGGGCGCGGCCTCGATCGCGGCGCGGATCTCGTCGGCGTCGATGAAGCCAATGACCAGCACGTCGGCGGCGCGCGCGGCATCGGTGACATCGTGCACATCCCGGTACCACGCGACTTCGAGATCTTCTGGCAGCTGTGCCTCAAGCTCGCGCCGGAACAGCTCGGGCAGCGCGACCTTCAGCTTGCTTCCCAATTGTTCAGAATGTCGTTGACGGCGTCGTAGGCAACGTACAGACCGCGCAGGCCAGTGAAGTAGTGCATCGTCTGTGTGATGCCCCGGACGATCCAGTCCGGCGTGAGGCCCCACGCCTTGCCGAGCAGTGCCGCTTCGCGCAGCGCCTCCCGCTCGCCGCTGAGCGTCGCGTCGCGCAACATCAGATAGGGCGCAACCTGTTTGGGTAGCGTTTTGATGGCGCGCTCCCACAGGGCGCGGTGCAGCTTGAAGACCTGCGGATCCCAGCGCATGCCGAACTGGACCGACGTGGGCACGTAGCCGAGCGTTCGCTCGTACCACCCCTCGATGTTCGTGCGATCCGCTTTGGTGAGCTGGCGCTCCGACAGGTCGAGACCGGCTTTGAAGGCATCCGGGTCCGATTCCCAGCCAGCCGGGAAGGTCGGGTTGCCGTGGCCATCGGCATAATCGGGCAGCATGTCGCCAACGGCGTGGTACACATGCCCCAGTCCGCGCATGCCGGCCACCAGGCGCCCGAACATGACGATCTCCATGATCTGGGCACGAGTGAACCCTAACCGCCGCAGCACGCGGAACTGGTTGCGGATACCAGTCTCCCAGCCGAGCACCATGTAGCTGTGGAGCTGCTGGATGGAGTTGGGCGTCGCGTACGACGGGTCGTATGTGTTTGGGGTCAGAAGGCAACGTCCGGAAACACTCCGCGCCGAGCCAGTGCAGCTTGGCGAAGTCGGGCGCGTAATCGAGCATCAGGCTCATCGCGTACTGGTCATAGAGCGGCCCGCGGCCCTTCCAGCGTGTCGTCAGGTAGGCGTCGATCTCTGCCTGTGTCGTCTCGTCGAGATTGGCCAGATTGAGTCCGTGGCCGTTGACGCCGTCACTGATGCCGACCATGTGCCCTCCCGTGTGATCGTACGGTACCGTTTGGCGCGGAGCCTTTTCGACATGAATACGCTTACGCAGCTCTACGGCGTCCGCAACGGCCTCGACGTCGACAACCTCGACGTCACTACTGACGAGGAGATCGATACGTTCCTGACTCAGGCACGCAAAGGTCGCGGGCCGCTGGACCCGGGCCCGCAGTACGACCTGCGCGCCAACAGCGCCTGGCTGTACACGCGGCCGGACTTCGCCAAGCTGCACATGCGCGTGCTGGACGGCTGGCGCACCATCGGAGTCGACCCGATCATCGCCGCGTCGTCGTTTGCCAACTTGCACACGTATATCAATCAGGCCTGGGAGGTCGGCATCGAGAACTGCACGCGCGGTCTGCAGCTGCGCGGTGTAACCAGAGCGCAGCTCCTGGAATGCATCATGCACGCCCAGATGAGCGGGGGCATGCGCGGGCTGGAGTGCGTCTTTCGCGCGCTCGGCGTCGTGCTGACGCAGTGGGTCGATCGCCCCGAACCGGCCGAATGGCCGGACGGCTGGGCGCCAGACATGGCGCCGTTTTACTGCGGCCTCGATCCCACTACGAAGGAGCTGACCGACCAGGACAAGCGCAACATCGTGGAGTGGTACGAGCGCACCATCAACTGGATTCCGCCGCGCGTCGAGTTCCTGGCCAAGCACGAGCCTCGCTCGCTGAAATCCACACGTGCCCGATGGGAGGGCTGTTTCCGCGGCGCGCTGCCGAAGCAGATGATGCCGTACTTCATGCTGCGCCATAACACCGTCACCGGGAACCCTGGCGGACTGCGAGAGGCGGTCCTGCTGGCGAAGGCGTGGGGCATCACCCACAACTACATCGTCAACACCATCGTCCAGGGCGCGTACTACTTCACCGGCATGGAGCGCCTGGACATGGTCGCTGAAGCCGTCGGCGACGTTCTCTAAACTGTTACCGCCTGAGGTTCGCGCGCTGGCCATCGCATTACGTGCCGCGCGCTTTTCCCTAGCAGCCACTGCTTCTCGGTCTCGGAGAGCTGGTCCGAGCTGAGCAAGTAGTACAGCGTGTGCGCCCACGAGAACCCCATCTCCAGGCGGCTCACCGTGTAATCGCTGGCCCACATTACGCGCTCCGGACCAAAGGCATCCAGCACCCGTCGTAGCGCCGGGAACATGTCTCGATGCGGGTACGGCTCCGCCGACAGGAACCCGGGCGCGTGGCACCACTTCAGCGCGAGGTTCGGATACTGCGCCAGGTCGATGACGCGTTCGAGTTGTGCCAGTCGCTCCGCGAGTGTCGGCGCCACCGATGTCTGCAGAGTGGGCGGCAACTCCCAGCCTGTGAGAGGCGGCGCAACACCGACACCGCAATGGTCAAGGATGAGCTGGAGCGTCGGATACTTGCGCAGGTACGGCACCAGTAGATGCGACCGCCCGGGCATCCAGCAGAACACCGGCACCTGGTGCTCGGCGGCGGCCGCCAGCAGCGGCTCGAACTCGCCCCGCTCGAATGCCTCCACCTCACCGATATTCGGCACCGGCACGATGCGCATGCACAGCGCGCCGGGCTTTGCGCGCACCTCGCCCACCAGTCGTCCGAGCTCCGGATCTTTGGCATCGATTCGGACTAGATACGCGAAGCGCTCCGGGTGCAGCGCGACCGCCCGCTCCGAAAAGGGGAACTCCGCGCGGATGGCGCCGTTAGGCAGCTCTGCGCCGAGCGCCGGCCGCATCTTCGAATCAAAGCCGCGGCTCTCGGCGATCAGCGCCGCGTCGATGCCGACCGCGTCCATGGCGACGATCGCCGCCTCGATGACCCGATCGGGCTCCGCAGTACGCCAGTCCGGTATCAGCTGGTTGAGGTGGACCTGTGCGTCGACGATGTGCATGCCAGCCGCCTCAGGTGCGCGATGGCGACTACGACCAGAGTCGCTTGGAGGCGATCGCCGCCCCTTCGGACATCGCCTTCAGCTTGGCCCAGACGACTTCTTCGTGGCCGACGCGGGAGCCCATCCCGCAATCGGTTCCGGCCTGCACGTTCTCTCGCCCAACCAGCTTCGCATAGTTCACCAGCCGCTCGGCGACCAGCTCCGGATGCTCCACCAGGTCCGTCGCGTGCGAGATCACGCCGGGCATAAGCATCTTGCCCGCGGGCAACTTGACGGTCTCGAACACGTGATACTCGTGCGCGTGCCGCACGTTGCCCGCCTCGATCCCAAACTGCATGGCGTTGATTTGCAGCATCAGGTCGATGACATGCTTCAGCTCGATGTCCGTGACATGCGGTCGATGACCACTACCCCAGCAGCTATGGAACCGGATCTGCTCCTGGGGTAATCCACGCAGTGCGTGGTTGAGCACCTCAACTGCGTGCGCCAGGTACTTGCGCAAATCGTCGATCGACCAGTCCGGATAGAACGAGTACGTGGTCAGGAATTCAGGCTCGTCCACCTGGACAATCAGGCCCGCATCGGTGATGGCTTTGTACTCCTCGCGGCAGGCATCGGCGACCGCGAACATGTATTCCTGTTCGCTGTTGTAGTAGTTGTTGTGGATGCCAGCGCCCAGGCTGAGTGGTCCGAGAGCGGCGACGTAGCCCTCGACATCCTTGCCGTGAATGGCGGCTTTCAGGTTCTTGATGTCTTCGGCGACCGCCGCCTGGCCAATGTACGCCATGGGCGCGGTACACGCGCGACCTTCACGATTGCCAACCTGCCGTACTTCGCCGGGCGTCGCGAAGCCCGGCCGGATCGGACCGCCCGAACCAGAGAACCACAACCCGGAGGCGTAGAAGCCCGGGAACAACCGCCGATCGCGTTCCGCCGTGGCGGCTCGCTTGGGTGGTCGCTTCGGATCGATCGGCACGTTGTCGAATCCGCTCACCCGCTCCTGCATATAGCCGCCGTAGCTGCCAGCCTTGGCGTACTCGCCGTCGTTGACGATATCGATGCCGTGCTCGATCTGACGGTCGACGATCCCGACGACTGCTTGTGGCAGTCGCGCGTGATACTCCTGGCGATTCGCGCCTTCGCGCGCCTTGCCACCGTCGATCAATTCGTCGATCGACCTCGGGCGCGGGAGATTGCCCGCGTGCGAAACAAGAATCCGGTCGCTGCTGCGCCTCATTCTGCTCTCCATGCTGGAGGTAGATCGTTCACCTGGAGCACCCACGCCTGCTCGAGTTTTCTCATTTCGTCTGCCATGCCGATTTCTTCGAGAATGCCTGGAGCATCGGAGCCTGGGCGACGCGGTGGTTCGCCGATGCGCATCGGCGTGCGCGACAACGTCACGGGCACACCGGGTGCAGTCGTTTCGCCAACTCCGTCCACGACCTGGCACACGCTCAGGCCGCGCTCGCGCACGTACGGGTCGGTCATCAGCTCGGCGACGGGGACTCGCACGTGCGCCGCAACGCCGCGTGCGCGCAATCGGTCAACCCACACCTGTGCGGCGCACTCAGCGAACTGTGCCTCGAGTGCGTGTTCGAGCGCCGACGGGTCTGCGGCGTCGATCGAGAGTCCCTCGACCTCACGCAACTGCGCTGCGTCGCCGTCGGGTAGGGCGAGGAAGAACCAACCGTCGGCTGCCTTGTAGAAGCGATTTAACGGGCCAGTGCCCAGGGTCATGTACCCGCGTGGTTCGGTCGACATGTGGCCGCGATAGTCCAGCACGAACGGCGTCTGCTGGTACGTCGCCGTCTGGCACAGCGATGCTTGCACGTGCTGGCCCTGACCTGTCCGCACGCGGTGGTACAGGCCGAGCGCGGTCGCGAAGGTGGCCAGGGTGCCGGTGCCGATATCGATCAGGTTGTAGGGACCGAGCACCGCCGGCGGATCCTGACGCTCCATGATGCCGGCCACCGCCTGGCCCTGCCGCTCCCAACCACGCCCGTTCTTCCACGGACCGAACTGGCCGTAGCTGCTGACCGAGCAATACACGACGTCCGGCTTGCGCGCCTTGACGTCGCGATAGCCAATGCCGAGCCGATCGGCAGTGCCGGGCGAGAAGTTCTCGACGACCACGTCCGCGGACTGGACCAATCGCCAGAACACCTGCTGCGCTTCGAACGACTCCAGATCGAGCAACAGGGAACGCTTGCCGCGATTCAAGTACCCGCCGACGCCGGCCTTGGGCGCGTTGATCTTGATCACGTCGGCGCCGAACTCGAGCAACAGGCGCCCGCACGTGGGTCCGGCCAGCGCGACACACAGGTCGAGCACGTGCATCCCCTGCAGCGGATGCCGTAGGTCCGTCTCGGAGCCTGCAGCTGCCGCCGCCGGTTGAAGTGCCTCGAGCTCCTGGAGGATCGCGGCGTGGTCCGCATCGGGCAGCCTACGCGGACCTTTGACCGTGCCTGGCGTAGCAGTGAGGTGAACCGGCAAACCGGCCATCCACGTGGGACCGAGATCCGGATCCTCGACTTGCACCACCGCCCCGATCTCCCGCGCATGCGCGGTGGCGATCCACTCGTCGGTCGTCCGCGCCCAGCCGATCGCGGCGCCGGCCCGGTTGCCGAGCTCCTCCCACTCGGCGGCCGAGCGGGTCAGGAACAGTTCGCGCAGCCGCGCGTGCAGCCGCTTGTTCGCCGTTTCGTCACGCAGGCCCATGATGTCCAGGAGTTCGGGACCCCAATCGGTGATGCCGGCCGCCTGCGCGAACCAGACCAGGTGGCGCGCGCTCGAGCTATCGAACTGGACGTACTTGCCATCCTGGCAGCGAAAGGCGCCGGCGCCGCGCCCGTGGATTCCACGCGGTGGGTGCATGCCGCTCTTGCTGACGTACGCGCCGGCGTGCCCGATGAGCGTGAACATCGCCGCGAACATGGGCACCTCGACGCGCTGACCGAAGCCACTGCGCTGGCGCGCGATCAAGGCCATGACAATCCCGGTGGCGCCGAAGAACGCACCGAAATTGCTGGCCAGCGGCGGCGCCGAGAAGAACGGGCGCGACCAGTCCCACCCGGGCGGCTCCTCGCCAGCGCGTGGGATGCAGTTGTCGGTGGCGGCGTTGAGGATGCCTTCCCACGCCCGCAGCTCGGCGCGCGGGTCATCCGCCGCGAAGCCCGGGATCGAACAGTAGATCAGCCGCGGGTTGCGTTCGGTCGCCCACGCCGCGCCCAGCCCCAGACGGTCCATCACGCCGGGTCTGAAGTTCTCGATGACGACGTCCGCGCTGTCAATGAGCCGTCGGGCAGTCTCCTGACCAGAGGGCGTTTTGAGATCGAGCGCGATGCGCCGCTTGCCGCGCTGCAGGAAGGCGTCGGCGTCCGACTTCCAGCGCGGTCCCGTCGGCGGATCGACGTGGATCACGTCGGCGCCCTGGTCGGCCAGCATGACTGCCGCGAGCGGCCCGGCGATGTACTGGCCGAAATCGATGACCCGGATCCCATGCAGCGCGCCGGTCATGGCATCCGATGGTACGGGGCTGCGCCTCAGCGGGGCACAGGGCATCTCCGGAGGACCTCGTCATCGGTACCCTCGCACCTGCAGGAACCTCGGCTTGGTGTATAAGAGTGAAGACGGCGGTGAGACCTGGCGCCAGCTCAACGACAAATTGACGAGATGCGCGCCATGGTCCTGCGTCCGCTGGAGGACTGATTGAGCTCGGCCGTTCTCGTGACCGGGTGCAGCAGCGGCTTTGGCGACCTGATCGCCAGGACGCTCGCCCGCGACGGGCATCACGTGTTTGCCACGATGCGAGACCTCCACACGCGCAATGCGGAACCCGCCTCCGCGCTGCGCGCATGGGCACGCGAATGTGGCGCGCGGCTAGACGTGCTCGAGCTCGATGTGACATCCGACCCGTCGGTACAAGGTGCCGTCGACGAGATGCTTCGGCAGGCTGGCCGAATCGACGTCGTAATCAACAATGCTGGCGTAGCAGCCTCAGGACCGCTGGAGGCATTTTCACTCCAGCAAGTGGAGGCGCTGTTCGGATTGAACGCGTTTGGTCCGTTGCGGGTAAGCGATGCCGTGCTGCCGACGATGCGAGCCCAACGAATGGGGTTGATCGTGTTCGTAACCAGCACGCTCGGGCGCGTACTGCCACTGCGCGGTGGGCTATACGCATCCACGAAGTGGGCGCTCGAGGGGCTCGCGGAGTCACTCCATTACGAGGTCGCACGTTTCGGGATCGACGTGGCGATCGTGGAGCCGGGCTCCTTCCCCACTCCCGCGACCTCGAAAGCAATCCGCGCCGAACGCGCTGACATCGTCGCCGCGTACACCCACTCCGCACCGCAGCCCCACCGCGTGGCGGATCCTGCTCGCAAGCTGCCAGACCCGCAGGAGGTCGCCGATGCAATCAAGTTGCTGGTCGATCTCCCACCCGGTCAGCGTTCGCTACGCACCGTCGCGGGCCCTGTCTTTACTGAAGGTGTGGCCGAGTACAACACCGAGTACGAGCGCACCCGCGATCACCTGGCAGCAGTGCTGCAGCGGCCGGACCAGGCGATCACGTGGAGGCCAGCACAAGCCGCAGGCGAGCGCGTTATTCCGGTGCCTGGCGGCACGCCTTCGTGAGCTGAAGAAGTACAACTGGTCCGTTTCCTTCGGCGGCGGCAAGAGCGGCTCCAGGCGCGCGAACTCAGCGTCCGACAGGTCAGTCAAGTAGGGTCGCCGCAGGGTCAGACACCGGCCATCCTACCGGCAAAACCGACCAGTGTCCCGGTTTTCAGACAGTCTCTAGCTCGTGAGCACGAAGATGCCGTAGCTTTCGCCGCCCGCCGACCGCGGAGGCCGATGCCGTGCGGCCCGCGGCGCCGACGTCGCTAATCGCGCCATCAGTAAGGTCGGCAGGTCCGCATCCAAAAAATGAAAGTCTGGGTTGCAGGCCGTTCCTGGCTGGTGTACCGTCCGCGCTTTGGACCAGACGCCGTGACCCGACCAGGGCGGACATTGTAGGAGTTGCTAATGAGACGCACGAGGTTCTTTGGGGTTCTGTTCTCGGCCGCCGTACTAGCTTCGTCGCTGCTGGCGAGCGCGCCGGTGAGCGCGGCCACCACGTTTGTGGAGGCGCAGGCCAACAATCCACAGGTTCAGGGGGACCCGACGTCCAACACGACGGCCGTGTTTCCGACCAACAAGCAGAACGAGCCGACCATTGCGGTGAACCCGGTCGCCCCTAGCTTCCTGATCGCCGGGTCAAACGACGAACAGCGCCAACCACCGTGCGGCCCGGGCCCCGTGCGCGGCGATGTCCCGGCCAGCGACTGCGGGTTCTTCCCGGGCGTTGGCACCTCAGGGATCTACACGTCGTCCGACGGCGGCAAGACCTGGACCAATCGCGGGCTGCTAGACGATCAGCCGAGCTGGATTGCGAGCGACCTCGTCTCCGACGGCGATCCGGTCATGGTCTACGGACCCAAGCCAGGGGCGGGCGGCGGGTTCTCGTACGCTAACGGCGTCCGCGCCTATTACGCGACGCTTGCGTCGTACAAGCCTGGGCACAGTCCGTTCCCACCCAACAAGGCGCCGGAGTTGTTGGCCGTCTCTTACTCCGACGACAACGGTCTGATCTGGAGCGCCCCGGTCATCGCCACCGTGAAGCGCAACCCAAATGACTTTAACGATAAGGAGTCGCTGTGGGTTGACAACCTGCCGGGTAGCCCGTTCTTCGGTCGCCTCTATCTGAGCTGGACTGAGTTCCGCTCCTTCGTGTGTTGCCCATCCGAGCCCGTGGCCGTGGCTGTCTCGACCGACGGCGGCGGCACGTTCTCCGCACCCAAGCAGCTCTCACCGTCCGGAAACAACGGGACGGGCAACGGCCGCCAAGGCTCGGCCGTTCGATCGGGCCCAGACGGAAGCGTTTACGTGGCCTGGGAGCAAGGATCGTCCCAGGTCGTCGCGATTTCGCGCGACGGTGGCGGGAGCTGGTCGCAACCGGTCACGATTGGTCCCGTAGCCGACATCGACGACCCGATCCCAGGCTCAAACTTCCGCACCGACAGCTTCCTGAGCATCGCCGCCGATCCCCGCGTCGGAAGCAGCACGCTGTACGCTGCGTGGGTCAACCGGACTGGGGCCGGCGGGCGGGTCGTGCTGAGCACCTCGACCAACAAGGGGCTTACCTGGAGCCCCCTGCAGACCGTGAGCACCGCGGCCGAGGGGTACGCGTTGTTCCAGGGGCTAAACGTTGCGCCCAACGGTCGGGTTGACCTCGGCTACCAGGCGCAGACGGCTATCAACCCCAACACCTTCGGCACGGGTAACGCGGCCATCAACAGCTGGTACGTCAGCAAGCCGGTCGGCGGCGCCCTATCCGCGCCCGTGAAGGTGACGAGCATTTCGTCGGACCCCGCCGCGAGCGCCCAGAACAATCTGGCTCGCCAGTTCTGGGGTGACTACAACACCCTGGTGTCGACTAACGACACTGCGTGGTTCATCTACACCGATAGCCGCCACGGCGTTGGCTGCCCAGCGGTTGACCAGTACCAGCGCATAATCGCTGGCACCGAAACGGTGCGCGGGGACATGGCGGACCGTATCGCGACACGCCTCGGCCAGAATCCCTACTCGCACGAACCAGGCGCCAAGCCAGCCCCGCCGGAGCATTGCGCCAGCCAGTTCGGCAACACCGATGCCGTAGTGAGCGTCATCGCGCCGTAGTTCTGACGGCACGGTGTGCCGGGGCGACTGCCCCGGCACACCGTGCCCGAGGCTGTCGGGTGGCAAGCGGCGCACGCGCTACATCAGCGATGCAGGGGACGCGCTTGAAGTCCTCTGCCTCCTGTTCACGAGTGTCATCAAGCGGCTTGGCCCGCGCGAGGATCTCGTGCTCGAGAACGCGAAACCGAAGGCTACCTTTCACTCATTACTCGCCTCACCCATGCATACCTCGACTCGATCGAACTCAGATCCCCTTGCCAAGCACCCACCGCGTCTGCTGACCAGTGGCAAGACGCGACTCGCTGTCGCTCTCGACCGAAGGCTTCGTGGATCGTTCCACGATGGCGTGGTGTTTGTCGATCTCAGCCCGGTGCATGATGCTCGCTTCTCCTCCTTCCCGTCGCCGCTGCGCTCGGTCTTAAAGAGGCGGGCAGAACCGCCATCCGCGATCTTCTGATTGATTACTTGTGTGGGATCGACAGGCGGTCCTTCTGCTTGTGGACAACTTCGAGCACGTGCTGGCGGCTGCCCCCAGCCTGGCGCAGCTGTTGAGCGACTGTCCCGGCGTCAAGGTGCTAACTACGAGTCGCGCCCCACTGCACCTGCGCTTGGAAAAACAGCGGTTCGTTCCCCCATTGGACGTGCCACCTCGTCCGCGCGAGACGTGGAAGAAATCAGCCCAGTAGATGAGATAAAGCCGTACACCACGGCAATGGCCGCGCTTCTGGTTGGCGATACAAGCTCTGCCAGGACTGCTCCACGCCAAGCATCGCTGACGTGCCGCGTAACTTGAGCCAGGGTGAGGCGCCCGCAACAACCTCTTGACAACTCGGCAACCGGCCAGGGTGCGGGTGTGCGCCAGAGTTCCAGGCGGAGGAGCATGAATGCAATCTCGACTCTTCAAGAGCGCACGGCTTCGAGCGCTACTTGGCATTTTGGTAGCGCTGATGCCGCTCACCGCGTTCGCCGACTTCCTCAACGTGTCTGGCGATGGCGTGACGGTGGTCAGCCTGCAACCTGGTGCCGAGACTTTTTCCGTTGACCTGGGCTCGGTGTGTGCTGGCTCGAGTGCCCAGAAGACCATCAAGCTGGCCATTACGGCCCGCAGCCATGCTGAGGCGGACGCTATCTTCATCTTCGCCAACGGCTCGACCGTGTCGCTTGCGGTGGCGAGCAGCACGGACCCGGCGCTGACTTCGACAATCGCGCCGCCGGCGAGCATCGCTTTGCCGGCGAACTGGAGCACATTGCCGGACGGCACGCTCAGTAGTTCAGTCGATTCAACGATCAGCCTGAACACCAGCAGCGCCGGAGCCTTCGCGGGCACGCTCGTCTACAGCGCGTCCGGTGTGCAACTCGCCAATCCGGCCGTAGCGCTCACCAAGTGGTCGAGCGTGAATGTCAAAGCCACGATTGTCGACTGCGGGGCTGACGTGAAGGTAGTTAAGACGGCCGCGAGTCCAAGCGTCAATGTCGGGTCAACGGCGAGCTTCTCAATCGTCGTGAGCAGCCTCGGGCCGAATACGGCCTCGAACGTCGTGCTGTCGGACGTGCTGCCGAGCGGCGCCACCTGGACGGTGAGCGGGGCCGATGCGACCGCCGCGGGCTGCGCCGGGGCGATCCCCGGTGGCAATACCCTGACCTGCTCCTTCGGCGACCTGGCGGCCGGCGCCAGTCGAACTGTGAACGTCAGTGCTACCACGGTCGCAGCCCACTGCCCGAGTATCTCCAATACGGCCAACGTCAGTGCGACAAATGACACCAACGCCAGTAACAACTCGTCATCGGCGAGCATCGACGTTGTGTGCAAGCCGGATATCAAGGTGCTCAAGACCGCGGACGATTCGACCATCAACCGTGGGGACACGGCGGCGTTCACGATTGTGGTGAGCAACATTGGCACCACGCCGGCTGTGGGCGTGACGCTTAGCGATGTCCTGCCCGGCGGCATCACCTGGAACGAGGACAGCACGTACTGCTCGATCAGTGCGGGAACGCTGAGCTGCAGCTTCGGCGATCTGGCGGCGGGCGCGAGCAAGACGATTCATGTCACTGGCTCGACCGCCGGCATCCAGTGCGGCACGCTCAACAACACGGCGACGGTGTCGGCTACGAACGAGCCTTCGGACAAGGTCGGCAACAACAGCTCGTCGGCCAGCATCAGCATCGCTTGTGGTGAGATCGGCACGCCTGGCTTCTGGCGCAACTGGCGCAACCACTACACGGATAGCCAGATGCAAACGCTGATCAACTATCTGAAGGTCAATAATGCCGGGGTTTACAACAAGGATGGCAAGAACGGCTCCGCGGACGACCTGACGATCGCGAAAGTCGACGCCATTTACGACTTCAAGGACGGCGATTCGGGCGTATCGCGCGCGCAGATGATCCTGGCGCAATTGACGGCACTCAAGCTAAATCTGGCCGTGACTCAGCTCGAGGGCGTGAACGGTATCGACCGCTTGCTGCCGAAAGTGTGCAGTGCGGGTGTTGTGAATGTCTCGAGCATCACTGGCGCCACGGCGTTCTTTGGCACCGCGACGCCCACGATTGGCACCGAGTACGCCCGAGTCGAGGCCAGGTGGACGGGCAAGTTGACGACGAACTCGGAGGATTGGTCGTTCAACGTGACGCAGACCGAGGCGGGCGCCACGGTTATTCCGACGCTGACCGAGACGAACCGGGGCACCATCCTGGTGAGCAACGGCTGCTAGTTAGAGAAGGCCGTTATGCGAGAGGGCGATGCGCTCACGCGCATTGCCCTCGTCGCGTGTCTACGGAGTCACGCTCCTGACGTCAGCGCTTGGATGCTCCGTCAGCAGAACCCGAGGTGCCGTTCATCACTTCACCACGACGACCTCGAATTGCGAGGCTGTTGGCGGAAGCCGGTGTCGAATTTCGCACGTACCACTGCGAGACGGCCACCGTGGCGTGCAAGTGTCGTAGGGAAGCGCAACTCAGGGCTGGTGATGACATGATCCACTCGGTTCCAGGCCCACGCCACGACGAGCTGCTGAGGGACCCACTCCACGATCCGGCAGACCGACGGCGGATGTTGCGCATCATCGCGTGACGGCGCGCGAAGATCGCCGCCGTAGAAACCTATTTGAGACCGCGCATTGGCCGCCGCCGCTCTTTCAGAAACCCATGGTCGCGCTCGATGCCGTTGGTTCGATACCGCCAGGTCCGATGCAAACCATACGACGACTTCTGGAGTCGCGACTGTTGCGATAGGAGGCGAGGCAGCTCTGAACGACGACAGGTTAACGCTCCGCTCGCCGGCTGGCCGTCAGATCAGGGGCAGTGCGTCGCCCCCTGTGGATCCTGACCCACCTGATCGTCGAGCGCTGCTAGCACCACCGCCGTATCTCCGGGCCGAGGCCCACTGGTCAGCCCGAGCTCGAAGAAATCGTGCGCTAGATTTCCAACGCCCGCGCGCGGTTCGCTCTGGCTGGCTGAGTGCGTGCCGATGTCTCCGTAGGTCGTGGCGCGCTGCGACACCACCGTGCCCCAACAGTTCGCGTTTGTGGACGCGGTTGAATCGGCCAGCACGCTCGTGCTGCCGGCCAGCAGAGCAACAACGACTGCTGGTCCAATCAGGAAGCGCCGCATGGGAACTCGTCCTCCACGGAAAAGGTCCAGAAAGCATACTCCCGACGGCCTAGCCGACGGGGTTGAATCTCGGTCGAGAATCGGCTCTATGGACGTACCTACCGTCTGGGCGCCTTGCCGCGTTCGGCGGCCTGCTGCAGACCGCGGGCAATCTTCTCGGTCAAGGCCTGTGCATCCTTTGTATTGAGGAGGGTGCGCCACAGTACACGCTCGCGTGCGCAAGTCGCCGCGCACCCATGAGCGCGTGGTGCTCAACGCCACGGATCCACTCAATCTGCTCGAAGTGATCGTGCCAGGCGAGAGACTCCCGCCGTGCACACCAAGCGCGTGACCAACGTGGACGGTTTGCCCTCCAGCTAACGGCCGCCCGGGGGTGCTTGACCATTCCGGGATCTGGTGGGATGATGTCCGGCGCTCCGGCGCGCCGCGGGGTAGACGTCGCGCAGGCAAAAGAGGGGAGCTCCAGATGACCACGGGTCAAATGCCGGCGACCGATGGACGCGCCACCACGTTCAACGCGCCAGGTCCGGGCGGCGCATTCCGACCACACGGTGGTGTGCGCGGCGATCAGCAGGCCCCGGGATCGGCCTTGTTCGAGGGCCGCTTTGGCCGCATGTTCCGCCGCTTGGCGCCCGCCAACCACTCCGAGGCGGACCTGACCACGCTCGCAACTGCGATCACCGCCAAGGCGGAGGACAAGCCGACGCCCGAGACCGAAATCGACGATGAGGAAAACCAGGGCATCGACGCCGGCTATACGTACCTCGGCCAGTTCATCGACCATGACCTCACGTTCGATCCCAACAGCAGCCTGCAGCGCACGAACGATCCCGACGCGCTGACGGACTTCCGCACGCCGCGTTTCGACCTCGACTGCATCTACGGCCGCGGCCCCAACGATCAGCCCTACCTGTACGAGGATGGTGGCCTGCGCATGAAGCTCGGCCGCCCGCTCACCGGCGCCGAGGACTTCGATGCCAACGCGCGTGACGTTCCGCGGCACGGCTTGGACGGCCAGCGCAAGCGCGCGCTGATCGGCGATCCGCGCAACGACGAGAACGTCCTCGTCTCTCAGCTGCAGTCCATCATGTTGCGCTTCCACAACCGCCTCGTCGATGTGTTCGGAGCAACGAGCGGAGCCGACTTCGAGTTCATCCAGCAGATGGTGCGCTGGCACTATCAGTGGGTCGTGTTGCACGACTTCTTGCCCACCATCGTCGGACACGACACGCTGGACAAGGTGTTGCCACACCTGAGTCCCGACGCCGCGGCCGGTGGGCAGCCGTATCACTTATCGCGCAAGAGCATCTACGACCACAAACCCATCTTGCGGTTCTTCGAGTGGGCGAACAACCCGTTCATCCCGATCGAGTTCTCGGCGGCCGCGTATCGCTTCGGACATTCTATGATCCGACCGATTTACCGGCTGAACCTGACGCTCACCGGAGGCGACCCGGCGATCAACGGCCGGAAACTCATCTTTACGCCCGAGGACGGGACTGATGGCCTGAATGGGTTCCGCGAGTTTCCCGACAACTGGGCCATCGACTGGCGGCTGTTCTTCGACATGGGTGAAAACCGTCCGAAGACCGGCGTCGACCGTCTCCAGAAGTCGTACAAGATCGACAGCTCGGTCGTGAATCCGCTCTCAATGCTGCCAACCTCGGTCGCATCGGACGATCGCTCGCTGATCCATCGCAATCTCCTCCGCGGTATGCGTATGGGATTGCCAACAGGTCAGGCCGTCGCCAACTACATGGACGTCGACGTCATCAAACCCGGCGATCTGCGTGTTGGCAAGGCCACTGAGGACGGCCAAAAGAAGAACAAGACGCTGGCCCAGACCGTGCCAGCGTTCGATGGCAACGCTCCCCTCTGGTACTACATCCTGGCGGAGGCGCAGCAGGCGTTCCGGAACAATGACACGCCGATCCGCCTGGGTAAGGTCGGCGGGCGCATCGTGACCGAGGTGTTCGTGGGGCTGCTGCTTGGCGACAAGAACTCCTTCCTGTCGCAGTTTCCTGGCTGGGAGCCGGACGAGAGGCTGTGCAACCCGCAGACCAAGAACTTCCAGATGGCTGACCTGATCAGGGCTGCCGTCGGCGCCTAGCCATGGTGGCAATCGCGCCGCGGCCCTTTCAGAACGTCCCCGGCTGGGACTCCTGGGAGAACCAGGGCGGCACTCTCCATTCCGCGACCAGGAGGACCTGGACCGCTTCATCAAGCTCAACTCCGGCCTCGACGGCAATCCACCGCTGCCTGGTCGCTGGTCGACTGTCGAACAGTACCTGGCTCTGTTCGACGACAATGTCGCCGTCAACATCTGCTATCTGGTCGGCAACTCACCCCTGCGCATCGCAACCGTGGGCTGGACGAACGGCCCGCCAGCGACGCCGAGCAGGCCAACATGCGGGCACTGCTGCGCGAGGCCATGGAAGAGGGCGCCTGGGGCATGTCGACCGGCCTCGATTACCCCCCCGGCAGCTACGCGGATACGGATGAGCTGGTGGGGTCATCCGCGGAGGCTGCGCGCCTCGGCGGCATCTATCACTCGCACGGACGAGCGTGACCATCCCGTAAGGTATCCGTCACCCGAGGCTCCCTGCGACTCGGCCACCTGACCAGGTCGAAACCCATCAGATTCATCAGCCGCAAAGCCAGCAGACCTGAGGATGGCCTGCCGCGAGAGCATCTCTATGCTGCTTGCGTCTTGCAGGGCGGTGGCCCTCGACATCACCCGATCCGAATTGGAGTAACGCTATGAATTGGACTGAACAGACGGCCGTTGCCATTCGTGCGGGAGTGCATGGGATGACCTCCGCGCTCGCTGTGCGCGTCGGCTCCGCGGTGGCGGTCATCCCGAGCGTGCGGTTGCGGCTCGCAACGACGCTCGGGGTGGGCGCGCTCGCAGCTACCAGCCTGCTCACTCCGCACCCCGCGGCTGCCGCGACAGCCTACACCGTGAACGTCTACTTCGGGACCGCCAATTTCACACGCATCGACGACGGGACGGTGTATGAAGGGTGGTTCTCGTACTCCACGGACACCGTAGCAGAGGTTTACGGCGCGTTCGCTGCTTATACCTCCGCTGGTGCGGCTTCCGCGGGCTATTTCCCGTATCGCAACTTCGGCACATGGGGCACGAACGGGTCGGGCTGTTCTGTCGCCGGGGTATGGTGGGACAGCAGCTCCGGCGCGACCTGCGTCAAGCAGACGTGGTGGCAAAATACCGGGATCTATCACTACACGACGGAATACCTGAACAGTCTGCTGCTGTGTTCGTCGGTCAACACCACCTCGTGTGGCACCGGCTACTACATGAACAACAATGTAATCAAGCTGACGGTTCACCCGGGCGAAACCATCCACGTCGGCGTACACATGAAGGACCACGATTGGGGTAGCGCAGACGACGAATTCTGCACGGCCGGCGCAAATCTCGGACCATTTACCGATGCGCAGCTCCTTGGCATGAACGAGGACCACTCGCTCTTCATGGCACACAATGGCAATGCTGAGTGCTACGTGACCTATCGCCTTTCTCGGTGGTAACACGTTCAGCATCCTTGTCGCTCATGTAGTCGAGCAGTCAACGACTGCGCGCGGGACCGCCGCGCGCGGCGCAGGCTCATCCAACGGCTCCGTTTCTCATGACGTGAGGGACGGAGCCATTCTTGTCGGCCACGCGTCTGGCCGCGGTTGCCGGGGCTCTTTCCGTGCGCGTGGCGTGCTCGCCGCGGGCGGCACGAGTGGGGATGTAGACTGCGCCTGAGCTCGGGATGGGGCTCGAATGGCCGATATGGTGGGCCTCAGATCGATTTCTCCCGGCGACCTCGGAATCGGCCGTCTCTTCGAGGACGTGCGCGACGCGGTCATCGTCGCGGAAGCGGCCACTGGGCAGATCGTGCTGTGGAATCCGGCCGCCGAACAGATGTTCGGCTACTCGCCGTCCGATGCAGCGGGCCTGTCAGTCGAGGTGCTCGTCCCCGAGGATCTCAAGAACCGCCATCGCACCGGCCTCGCCCGCTATCTCACGACCGGCCACGGTCCACTCGTCGATGCGGGCACCGTCATCGAAGTGCCAGCGGTTCGCAAGTCAGGCGAGGTGATCACTGTCGAGCTGTCCCTCAACCCCATCCGCGACGCCCCCATCGGTGGCGCCTTTGTGCTGGCCATCATCCGCGACATCAGCGAGCGAGTCCACCTCCGAGCCGAGGCCGATCGTCGCATGCGGGAGCTTGAAGCGCTCTACGAAGCGGACGAGATGTTGCATCGCTCGCTCCAATTAGACGACGTGCTGCAAGCGCTCGTCGATCTGGCGACCGATATCCTGGAAGCCGACAAGACCAGCGTACTGATCTGGGACGCGCGGCAGGAGCGCCTGGTTCCCGGTGCGACGCGCGGCTTTCGGCCTGACTCCGTTGCGCGAATGTCGCATCGTCTGGGCGAAGGAATCACTGGTCGCGTAGCGCAGACGCGACGACCTATCGCCGTTGAAGACGCTCGATCTGATCCCCGGGTCATGCACTTGATCACCGACCCCGAGCAGATCTGGTCACTGTTACACGTCCCCATTCAGGTTGGTGATGGGATCTTTGGCGTCTTCGGCGTGAACTACTGTCACCCGCACACGTTCAGCGGGGCTGAGGAACGGTTGCTGGTCGCGCTGGCGGAACGCGCCGCGGTTGCGATCGCCAACGCCCGACAGTACCAGCAGGCCCAATACACGGCCACGCTGGACGAGCGACAGCGGCTCGCGCGCGAGCTCCACGATGCGGTGACACAGACGTTGTTCGCGGCGGGTTTGAACGCACAAGCGCTGCCGGAGATCTGGGCCGCGGATCCGGAGCGGGGACAGCAGTGTCTGCGCGAGCTGCAGCGGCTCACCTGGGGTGCTCTGGCGGAGATGCGGACTGTGCTGGTAGAGCTGCGCCCAACCGCGCTCACGGAAATGGACCTGCGCGAGCTCTTGCAACAGCTCGCGCTGGCGGCCACGGCGCGCGCGCCGCTGCTCGACGTCAGGGTGAAGGTGGAGGGCGATCGTCGGATCAGTCCGGATGCGCAGGTTGTGCTGTACCGCGTTGCCCAAGAGGCACTCAACAATATCGTCAAGCATGCGGAGGCGCAGCATGCGGAGGTTTACCTGCTTAGAGAATCCCAGCGTGTGGAGCTTCAGGTCTCCGACGATGGTCGTGGGTTCGAGGCATCGTCCACGCCCGGAGGGCACTTCGGATTACGCATCATGCGCGAGCGAGTCGAGTCCATCGGCGGCTTGCTGTCGATCTCCAGCGAGTTCGGTGCAGGGACACATCTGCAGGTCATCTGGAACGATGTCGCATGACCGACCGCATTCGGGTCTTGATCGTCGACGATCATCTGATGGTGCGGCGGGGCCTGGCCACGTTTCTTCGTTCCGCTCGGGACCTGGAGTTAGTCGGCGAGGCCACTAACGGCGCGCAGGCGATCGGCATGTGCGAGAAAACACACCCGGATGTCGTGTTGATGGACCTCAAGATGCCGCAACTGGACGGTATTTCCGCCATGCGGACGATTCGGCAGACGCACCCGGAGATTCAAGTCATTGCGCTGACCAGTTCCCATGAAGACGAGCTCGTCTCACAGGCGCTGCGCGCGGGCGCGATCGGATATCTCTTGAAGGACGTCGGCGTGGCGCGACTGGGCGACGCGATCCGCGCCGCCATGGCGGGCCGTCCGACGCTTGCTCAGGAGGCGACGCAGGCGCTCGTCCGGCAAGCCTCGGCGCCAGAGGCGCCTGGTGATGCGCTGACCGAACGAGAACGCGAAGTTCTGGCACTGCTGGTCGAGGGCATCAGCAATGCCCAGATCGCGGAGCGCCTGGTTCTTTCGCGCTCGACCGTCAACTTCCACGTCAGCAACGTGCTTGGGAAGCTCGGAGCCGCGACTCGAACAGAGGCGGTGCGAGTGGCGTTGCAGCGCCGCCTCACGAACTAGATCAACCGCGCACCTGCCGCGCCGCCTGGCCAGTTGACCAGGTCAGAAACCGATAAGCCTATCAGGACCAAGCCTGCTACTCGCATGTTCCCGTCGCGGCTTTTGGTGTGCATTCTGGCTGTCAGTCGCTTCCGAGCAGACTACGTCATAGACGATGAGGAGCACACGATGAACTTGATCAAGCACGCGTTCGGCGGTATGCGGGCATTCCGCAATCGCGCCGGGGCGCTCGCGGCGGCCGCCGCCCTGGCCACCAGCAGCCTGCTGGTTGCGCAACCAGTCGCCGCCGATACGACCTACCCGGTGTACGTTACCTTCGATAATGTGACGTTCACCATGGTGAACGATGGGTGTACGTACCTGGGCGGCTTTGACTGCCCTGGGGATCACCTGCTCGAGTTGTATGGTACCGTCGGGGCCTACGCCGCGTCTGGCGCGTCGTCCGCAACCGGCGGGTTGCCGTACCGCCTCTTCGGCAAATGGGGCTCGCACCCGTGCGAGACGGAGTGGGACGCGAGCTTCGGCACGAGTTGCACGAAGGAAGTCAGTGTTGGCACCGAAAGTTTCGCCAAGGTGTTCCTGTGCAACGGCAGCTACTACCAGACGTGCAGCACCGGGTACTCTAAGAACAACAACTTGATTGGTTTGCAAGTCCATGCCGGGGAGCAGTTCAAAGTGACCGTGGCGATGCAGGACTACGACGCACTCAGTGCCAATGACAACGTGTGCGTCACGTCTCACTGGTTCGGTCCATATACGGCCGCGCAGCTTCTGGCGAAGACCTACGTGACAGACGCCCAGAATACCGCGCTCATGATGCCATTCAACGGCAACGCCGAGTGCTGGGTGGGCTACCACCTCTCGTAAACCCATCTCTCTTCGGCTGACGGGCGCTGGCTCCGCGGAGCGGCGCCCGATCGTCATTCATCCGCGCCGGCTCCCACTTGTCGAAAGCATACGGACGGGGCTCGCCTTCGGGGGTTTGGACGGCTGCAATCACCGCTACCCGCTGGCGGCCCCACTCGACCTGCGGCGTGCCCGAGCGCGGGTCGGTAGTTGTGCGTCTGCGCCGTGGGGCTATCGAGCGGTTACTGCCGCCCTTCGGCCGCGGCCTTGAGGTACTCCTGTGGGTTGTTGACGAAGAGGTCGCGGCATTCACGCGAGCAGAAGTGATACGTCTGCCCGGCGTGTTGCGCCTCGGCCTCTTCCTGGCCGGGCTTCAACTCCATTCCGCACACTGGATCGCGATTCATCCTCGGCCTCCGGTACGCATCCTTGTGCATCCCGTTGTACGTCTTCCAATCCACCTTGCCAAGTGGCGAACGCCGCCCGCGGAAGCGCACTCGCTGGCTCCTCGGCATACGGTGGGGCAAGGTGCACAGCCGCCAAAGACGCGCCCATCCCTGAGCGCTGCGCGCGCACCCACCGCCTGGTGCTCGTCCGTACGCAGTTCTTACGGATTCCAGACATTCGGGGCCGCCGTCGTGCGGCTGACAGGCGCGCAGTCTGCGGCTGGTTCCGAGTGTTCTGCAGTCCAAGAGTTCGATACACTCTTTGGCCACAAGCGCTCCTGGCGGTGTTCGCCGGCATCGTGGCGCTGGTCGTGAGTGTGACGGCTCTGCCAAAAGTCGCGCGCTCTATCCCAGGTCGAGAGCTAGAACACAATTTCCCGCAGAATAGCACTGGCCGCGATCGTGGGATTGGTCGAGGCGAGGACGCTCGCGATTTCACGACGAGGGGCACGCGAGGACTGCGGTGGTCTGGCAGGGACCAGCTGATAAGAGCTCACTTGACCTTGAGCACCCCACCAGCGTTGGACCAGCCCGACACACGGTCTCCATCGAAGTAGACAGTGGCGAGCCCGTACTGCCAGTAACTCGGGTAATAGCCGGATGGTGCTCCCTGCGTGGCGGCTACATCGACTTTGGATGAGCCAACGCTGAAGCTTCCCCCAGCGCGACTGCCGGCGCCTGGCAGGCCAGGTTGACGGACGTGGCCGGGGCCGCGCTGAGCGTCATCAATTTCAGAGTGGTCTGCGCCGAGGACGGCGCGGCGGTGCCGACCCACGGTGTCCCGAGTGGCGCTTCCACCTCGGCTACGGTTCATGTGGCCGACGCGGGCGACACGGATACGGGGACGCCCGACAGGACCGCCGTCCCAGTGAGCGGCTCGACGAGAGCGTCGTCCGTAACAGCGTTCATGTTCGGGCCGGCGACGGCGCCGGCAACGCGCAGCGTGTCCTTGACCACGGCGTGACCGAAGCCGTGCGGGAGGGAGACAACGCCAGGCCTCACATTGGCCGTAACCTCGAGTCGCGCGTCCACGGCGCCGGCCCGGCTCTCGACGCGGACGGGATCACCAGTCGTCAGGCCGCGAGCCGTGGCGTCCTCGGGGTTCATCATGAGCGACGCGCGATCCGCGCCTTTCATGAGCGAAGGCGCGTTGTGCATCCACGAGTTGTTCGACCGCAGGTGGCGGCGCCCGATCAGGACGAGACCCGCGTCGCGCCGCTCGTCGATCCACGCGGCGACGCGCGCCAGGTCCGCAACGAGGTCAGCCGGCGCGAGGTCTACCATGCCGCCGGGGTGGCGGACGCGCTCGTGGCGCATCGGGACAAGCGGCCCGAGATCGATTCCATGTTCGGCCTCGCGCAGCTTCTTCAGCGACAAGCGATACGGACCCGTGCGCAGCATGAGATCGAGCACACCGTCGGGGGACACCCGCGCGACATCCATCGCGCGCCGCGCCACGCGCCCGACAAACCCGCCGCCAGCCCGACATCCGACGATGCGGGACGCGAGGCTCCAGAGGATGTCCCAGTCGTGTCGCGCGTCCATTGTCGGCGCGAACACTGGGGGCGACCATTTCGCCGTGTTGCGGACGGCGAGGGCGTTGAAAACGACGTCATAATGGCTCCGCTCGAGGGCGGACGCCGGCGGCAGGATCACGTGCGCGTGGCGCGTGGTCTCGTTCACGTACAGGTCTATCGAGACCATGAAGTCAAGCCCCGCGAGCGCCCTCGCGAGACGCTCGCCGCTCGGCACGCTCAGCACCGGGTTGCCGGCCAAACTCACGAACCCGCGGATCTGTCCGGCTCCGGCGGTCTCCATCTCCTCCGCCATTGTCGCGGCTGGCAGCACCCCTCCGATCTCGGGGAGTTGGCGCAGGCGCGAGCGGAAGCGACCAGCGCCCTGGACTCCGACCATGTGCGCCAGGCGCCTGAGATCGATTGCGGGCTTCGTGAACATCGAGCCGCCCGGCCGATCAAAGTTGCCCGTGACCACGTTCAGCGCCTCGGCCAGCCAGGTCGCGACGGGTCCAAACAGGCTCTGGCAGAGGCCGATCCGGCCGTAGGCGACCGCCGTGCGCGCCGTCGCGAACCTGCGCGCGAGATCGGCGACGACCGCTGCGTCGAGCCCAATCGCGCTGGCGACCCGCTCAGGGGAGAAGCTCTCCACCGCGGCGGCCAGCGTCGAGATGCCCGTGGCCATCTCGCTCGCGCGTCGATCGTCGCCGAGCCCCTCGGCGAATACGACGTGGAGCATCGCGGCGAGCAGCGCGGCGTCCCCTCCCGGCCGGATGGGGTGGTGCTCGTCGGCCCACGCCGCCGTCTCGCTCCGACGGGGGTCGACGAGCACGATTCGCCCCCCGCGCTCGCGGATGCCGCGGATTCGACCGCGCACGTCGCCGAGGGACATCAAGCTCCCGTTGGACGCCGCCGGGTTCGCACCGAGCATCAGGAAGAAGTCGGTTCGATCGACGTCGGGCACCGTGAGGCTCGTGAGCTCGCCGAACATGCGCAGCGACGCGAACAGCTTCGGGTTCGCGTCCTGTGAGTTTGAGTCGAAGCGGTTCTTCGTCCTGAGCAGCGCGCCCAAGAGTGGGACACCGAGCGCCGCACCGTGGTCGTGTACGGTGGGGTTGCCGGCGTACATGCCTATGGCGTGTCGCCCATGGCGCTGCTGCAGCTCGTGGATCCGCTCCGCGGCTTCGTCGAGTGCCTCGTCCCAGGTCACCTTCTCCCATCCCGAGCGCGTCCGTCGCACCGGATGCCGCAGCCGATCCGGGTCGTCGTGGATCTCGCGCAGCGCCAGCGCCTTCGGGCAGATGTGCCCGCGCGAGAATACGTCGTCCGCGTCCCCGCGGATGTCGGTCACACGGTCGCCGTCGACGGTGAGCATCAACCCGCACATCGCCTCGCACAGGTGACACGTCCTCGCGACCCGCATGCGCGACGATGATGTCACACCCTGCCGCTGCCGAAGTGAGCAGCTCGCCGATGCGTGTCAACATGCGGCCCGGGAGCCGCGCCCATGGCGCCGCCAAGCTAGGTGGTGATCGAAGGCTCCAGCTACCGCCCTCCAGGTCCGCGTACGAGCACGTCCCGCCGACGCTGCCGAGAACATCGTCCACAGACCGGATACGCGTCCGTTTGACGAGGCATAGTCAAACGGCTAGCGTTCGTCAAACGGAGAAGCTGTCCGCGACCGTAGTCGCGCCGTACATCGAGCCGCTCGGTCGACTGCACCATGCGCTGTGCCCCCGACAGGTACTGGGGGTGCGCGTCGCACTGTGTGCGGCGCGTGCCCTGGGGATCCCCTTCCCGCAGAACGACAAGCGCACCCTGATCCTCTCCGAGATCGACGGCTGCTTTGCCGATGGCCTGATGGTGGTCAGCAACTGCAGCGTCGGCCATCGCACGCTGCGGGTCGTCGATGTCGGCAAAATTGCCGCGACCGTGATCGATACCCAGACGCATCAGGCCGTTCGTGTATGGCCGCGTCCTGGCACTCGCGCCTCGGCATGTGTTTATGCCGACGCTGAGGCGAACCGCTGGCATGCTCAACGTCTCGGCTATGCGCACATGCCAGATACGGAGCTGCTATCCCTCCAGCGCGTGCCGGTCCCGGCCGCGGCTGCCCCGCTGCTCGGCGCGTGGGACACCCGCACGCTGTGCACGCGTTGCGGTGAGGAGGTGTTTTACGACCGCCACATCATCGTTGACGGCCTGCACGTCTGCCGCGTCTGTGCTTCTGAGCGCGACGTAGGCGATGCTGCTGGATGACCACACGCCGGCGCAGCTTGCCAGGTCGATATCGTCGCGGTCGCTCACCGGTGTGTCGTACGAGCGAGTCTTAGGCGGGCTGCTGTCCTGAGGTCACAGCTGCCAATGGCGCCCGCCCAGCGGGGCATAGATACATGTCATCCAGGTCCGGAGCGTGGCTCGGAGATGGCTCGCAAGTGCCGGGTGGACACGCTCGACACGCGCGAGTACATCGCGTATACGGGCGCCCACTGTATTGCGTGCGCGCTCCGTCTCGACACCGAGTCTGCGTTTGCGGCCGCCGAGTCCGGTAGTAGCCGTGAGCTCGCGTACAAGAGCCTCTCGTTCGGCATTTGCCCGTTCGGACCTGCCTGGGTCGACGGCTATGTCAGCGGCGACGATCTCCGCATCGAGCTCGGCTAAACGCGCCGTGTAGTGAGCCCATGCCGGCTGGTCGAGAACCGCATCCGCTCTGGTAGGCGGAGTGCGAATGCCCAGCAACGTAAGCACATGGACCTCGCAACCGGGAGCGCGCAACAACGTAGCGATATCGTGCAGCCCTTTGGCATCCGGTAGCTGCGTCTTACGGCCCTCGAACGCGAGGA
>WNGF01002483.1_pt1 | contig 25765 bp, 32 predicted proteins | sample 5400641 | NCBI WGS metagenome assembly WNGF01 (sample SAMN13153371, study PRJNA577476) | soil metagenome | isolation source: 80 cm soil or saprolite under grassland replicate 2 | place: USA:California | collected 2016-06-15 | reverse complement strand
CGCCAGCTCCGCGATGCCGTGGCCCATTTCCCCCGCGCCGATCACCGCGATCTTCATCGGGACGCGTCCGCTCCCGTGGGTGGTCCGCGCGGAGTTAAAGGTGTGGCCCCGGAAGGGCGAAACCTTGAATTCGCAAGCTCCTTGTCCGCGACGGCATGGCGGACCTACTCGGGACCGCGGGGATCGTAGTCGCGACCGTCGTCGCCCTCATTGTGCCGTTCGTCGTGGTCCCGGAAATCCTCGAACGAAAAGGCGGCTACAATCCCCGGAGCGGATTCGTACGCGCCGTCGTGTGGGCGTCCTTCTTGGCGATCGTCCTCGGGCCGGCGATCGCCAGCGGGTTCCTCGCCTCCGTGGGGAATCCCGCCGACTGGCTGATCTTCCTTGTCGCCATGGCGGTCGCCGTACTGTACGACTACTACCGCTTGAATCCGGACAAGATACCCTGGGCCCGCTCCCATTCTTGAATTTCGACCTCGCTGATCCGCCTACTCGGCGGTTGAGCGCCGCGGAACCAATCCGTCGAAGTCCGAATCGAAACTTGCGATGGCGTCGATGTCCAACGACCGCATGAGTTCCAACGACGTGCAGTCCGTGAAGCTCAGGCCCCTCGTAGCCAGGCGGGTGAAGAGGGCCCACGCGCGGAGGAACGCCCGCGGGCTTACGTACGCCAAGTCGACGAACCGACCCCCCGGGCCCGTCCCCAAGATGAGGTCTCCCATGCGGACGGCGGCTTCCGGCCTCCGAGTGCGCGCGAGCGCGAGGGTCACGGACTCGTCGAACACGAAGTCGGAAGTTACGACGCGCCCCCACTCCCCGCGCATCGCCTTGTCCAGGAGGGCCCGGGCGGTTCGATGACGAGCGTCGAGTGGATTTAGGAAGGCGACGAGGATGCCTGTATCGAGGAACAGGCTCACTCGACCTCACCGGACAGAATCCGGTCGATGTCTTCCTCGCGGGTCTCGACGCCCCAATCGAACGGGGCCTGAAGGATCAGCTTCCGGACTTTGTCCGGCAGCGGAAATCTTGGCGCCTTGAGAAGGATGAGCGGCTCGTCTTCTTGGGAGGCGCGTTCCACGAGATCTTCGATGAGGGACTGCTTCGTGACGCGCTGGCCAGAACGAAGACGAGTCCGAGCTTGGAGCGTTTCGAGCTTTCGGCTCGTCTCCTTGGAAATCTTGACGGTCGTCGCGGACATGTTCAATATTATACCGGGTATAATAGAAATACTTTCCGTCCGGATCCGCGAAACCAACCGGGTTGTTCAAATGAACGACCAATCGCGCAGGACGTCCTCGAGGTTCGGGTGGCCGATCTCGTCGAGCTCGTATCGCACGTGGACGACGGGCTTCTTCGTCTTCAGGACGCGGCTCAGGTCGATCGGCGTGCCGCTCAGTACGAGGTCGCACGGCGTCGCGTCGATCGTCTCCTCGAGCTCCCGGATCTGCTTCGGGCCGTAGCCCATCGCGGGCAAGACCTTGCGGGAGTTCGGGTACTTCTTGTACGTCTCCTTGATCGAGCCGACCGCGTGGCCAACCGCGCTCACCACCTCCGCCGCGCCGAACCGCTCCGCCGCGATGAACGCCGCGCCGTACTCCATACCGCCGTGCGTCAGCGTGGGACCGTCCTCGATCGCGAGGACCTTCTTGCCGCGAATCGGCACGGTGTCGTCTGGGGTGATGGGAGACGCGGCCTCGACCATCACGACGTCCGGGTTGAGGGAACGGACGTTCCGCTTCACGGTCTCGACATTCTCCGGCGTCGCCGAGTCGACCTTGTTGATCACGACGACATCCGCCATGCGCACGTTCGTCTCGCCCGGATAGTAGGAGAGCTCGTGGCCCGGCCGGAGCGGGTCCGCGACGACGATGTGCAGGTCCGGCTTGAAGAACGGCGTGTCGTTGTTGCCGCCGTCCCAGAGGATGATCTCCGCCTCCTTCTCCGCCTGACGGAGGATCTTCTCGTAATCGACGCCGGCATAGACGACGGTGCCCTTGTCGATGTGCGGCTCGTACTCCTCGCGCTCCTCGATTGTCGTCTCGTACTTGTCGAGGTCCTCGTACGTCGCGAAGCGCTCGACCGCCTGGCTCGCCAGGTCGCCGTAGGGCATCGGGTGCCGCACGACGACCACCTTCTTGCCGTGGGCCCGCAAGATGCCGGCCACGCGGCGCGTCGTCTGGCTCTTCCCGCTCCCCGTGCGGACGGCGCAGATCGCGACGACCGGCACCGCGGCCTTGAGCATCGTCTGTTGCGCGCCGAGGAGGATGAAGTCCGCGCCGTGCGCGTTCGCGAGGGCGATCCGGTGGCCGACGTACGCGTAGTCGACGTCGGAGTACGAGAAGACGAGCGCCTGCGCGTGGAACCGCTCGATGAGTTTGGGCAGGTCCTCTTCCGGGAAGATCGGCACGCCGTCCGGGTATCTTCCGCCCGCGAGGGAGGCGGGGTACTTGCGGGTCGCGATCCCGGGGATCTGGGTGGCCGTGAACGCGACGACGTCGTACGCGGGGTTGTCGCGGAAGTACACGTTGAAATTGTGGAAGTCGCGGCCCGCGGCCCCGAGGATGATGACCCGTCGCGGCTCGGCCACGGCCTCCGGAGCCGGCGGACGTGTAAAGCCTTTTTGGGGTCCTTGAGGGCACCCCCGAAGTTAACCTTAAATAAGGTTAACGTGACCTTGTTAACAGGGCCCGACGGATGGCCTCACGTCAGAAGGCCCCGGGCAGACGCGAACACCGCATCGAACGCCGCCTCCCGGAGCAGCCCCGTCTGCGTGTTCCGCTGGCTCGGATGGTAGGAAGCGATCAACGTGATCGGCGGGAGGGACCATCGGCCTCCATGGCGGAACTTCGGTCGGGGCGCCGGGATGTCGTGGCCCAGGGTCCGCCACGCCCTCATGAAGGCGTCCATCGCCACCGCGCCGAGTGCGACGACCACTTGCAGGTTCGGCAAGAGTTCGATCTCCCGCTCGAGATAGGGCTGGCAGCGCGCGAACTCCGCGCGGGTCGGCTTGTTCTGCGGCGGGGCACATCGCACGGCCGCGACGATGTAGCAATCGCGGAGCACTAGTCCGTCGGCTCTGGACTCCGACGTGGGCTGGTTCGCGAACCCGGCCCGGTGGAGCGCGCGGTAGAGCCATTCGCCGCTTCGGTCCCCTGTGAACGTGCGCCCGGTGCGATTCCCGCCGTGCGCGGCCGGCGCGAGCCCCACGATGAGCGCCCGAGCCCCGGGATCGCCGAAGCCCGGAACCGGCCGTCCCCAGTACGTCCAGTCGCGGAACGCGGCGCGCTTCGTGCGGGCGACGGCCTCGCGGTACCGGACGAGCCGCGGACACTTGCGGCACGCGACGATCTCGGAAGTCAGTCGTTCCAGGTCGTCAGCGCCCATCGTCCTCCCGATTCGCACCGCCCGGAAAAGCTTCGCGGCGCAAACCGAATCTCGTGGCCCTCCGATCGCCGATATTCCTTCTGCTCGCCCTCCCGCTCCGCCTCGAGGGCGTGTCCGGATCGCCGATTCGGCTCGTCGCGCTGACGGGATGAGGTCCCCGGGCGAAGGGCCTTTAGGCCGGGGCGGCCTTTCGGACCCGTGACGCCGCGGAGGGACCGGGTCGTCATCGCGATCGTCCTCGCCGCGGTGCTCGCGACGGTCGCCGGTCTCGGGCTCGTCTGGTGGTGGATCTCGCAGCCCGGCCCCGGCAATCCGGCGGTCCAGCTCGTCTCCGTGCAGACCGGCCTCGCGTGGCCGATCGCCCTCGCATTCGCCTCGGACGGGCGTGTGTTCTACGCGGAGCGAAACAGCGGAGCGATTCGGATCATCGAGAACGGGGCCGTCCTCCCGACGCCCTTTTACACGCTTTCGAACACCGACGCCTCGGGGGAACGCGGGCTCCTCGGCCTCGCACTCGATCCCGGATTTCCCACCACTCCCTACGTATACGCATACCAAACGTACGACGATGGAGCGAATGGCACGTACAACCGCATCGTGCGGATCCAGGCGAGCGGAGACATAGGCGTCTCGGCGACCGTAATCCTCCGAATGCCGAACCTGAGCGGCGCGCTGAACCACAACGGCGGCGTGATCGCGTTCGGGCCGGACGGGAAACTCTACGCGGTCGTCGGGGAGAACGCGAATCCCTCGTTCTCGCAGAGCGGGACCACCGTGCTGGGCAAGGTCCTCCGCATGAATTCGGACGGGAGCCCGCCAAGTGACAACCCCTTCTTCGGCAGCCTCTCCTGGGACAACCTCATTTACACGTACGGGCACCGGAACATGTTCGGCCTCACGTGGCACCCCGTCACGGGCCGCGCGTACGTAACGGAGAACGGACCCAACTGCAACGACGAGGTGAACCTCCTCGCTGCCGGCAGCAACTATGGTTGGGGACCTTCGGCGACGTGCACGATCCCGCCGTCAATCGCGAGCACGAACCGAGACGGTCCGAGCCCCGTGATGCCGATCGCGTGGTGGGGAGTACCAACGATCGCACCGACGAACGCCGCGTTCTTCACGGGATCCCTCCTCCCTCAGTCGCGGAACCACCTGATGTTCGGCGCGTACAACGACCACCGGGTCCGGGAGCTGACGCTCACGTCGGACGGGACGGCCGTCGTGAATGAGACGGTCCTCCTGACGGCGTCGGAAGCCATCTTAGACGTCGAGATGGGCCGGGACGGATATCTATGGGTCACGACACCGACCACGATCTACCGGCTGGAGGCCACGCCGACGATCGTCCCGTACGCGGCGGGCCTGGGAACGCGCGCGATCGTCACCCCCGTGGGTCGCTTGGCGGCTCTCCCGCTCGAACCCGCGATGGTGGTCGTTCCGGAATCGAGACCCATCTGGATTCTAGCGCAGGTTTTAGAACCCCGTCGCAATATCGAGCCGAGAGCCTTCACCCAGCCGTGAGGGCTCGGGGCGGAGGTGCGCTGCGAATGGGTTCCAGTCCGAGAATGAGGCGTGCGTTGGTCAGTGCGAGCGTGGTGTTGGCGGCGTTCGTGATCGTGGCGGGTCTGGGCGTCGTCGCGGCGTCCGGGCGGCCTTCGGGGGTCCGAGTCTTCTTAGTCGGCTCGGGGCTCCTCTGCGGGGAGGAGGGCGCCTGTCCCGACGTCTCGATGGCGGACAATGGAGACACGGTCGAGATTGCGGGCGACGGCACGTTCGACCCTGCGACGCGCGAGGCGACGGGGGGCGGGACGTTCGTCCACCACCTCGCGGACGGGACCGTGTTCGCTCACGGAACCTGGGACGTCGTCGGGCTCATCTCGTTCAAGTCGTACGGGACGATCGTATTCGACGGCACGACGGTCGAGGGCGGCCTCGCCCTCATCCGCGTCGCGATCCACCCGAGCGAGTTCCCGGGCGTCACCTTCAGCGGCATCCTCACGGTGGATTGCGTCGTCGGTAGCGCACCGGCGGGCGCCGACGAAGGCGTCCGGCTGAACGTTCAGGACACGCCATTCAACTTCAACACGGAGGTCAGCGGGGAGACGCTCTTCATCCCGGCGTAGCCGCTTCGGACCCCTTCCCGGAAGCCTTAGTAGCCTCACGTCCCTTTCCGCGAGCGGATGCCGTCGTATCGGATCCCGAGCGACGACCGCGTGAGGGCGAGCCTCGTCCGGGTGTTCAGCACGCGGCAGATCGTCGACAGCCAACGACGGCTCAAGTCCCTCGTCGAGAAGGACATGAAAGGCGACGAGCGCTACCGCGTCGGGGAGCCGCGGCTCCGGCTCCTCGCGATCGACTCGGGCCTCGTCGACCTCGAGATCAATTGCCGCGACACGGACGAGATGCGGTCCCTCATCAAGTGTCCCGTCTGCGGCGCGCGCCTGAAGAAAGTCCGGAACATGACCGTGTTCGGCGGGACCGTGACCCTGGGCTATCGATGCGAACGTTGCAAATACTGGACGGGCCTGAAGCGGCGCGTGCCGACGAGGTACGTGTTCACGAGGCGGGCCTGATGCGCGTGCGGTACGAGGGCGGCTTCCTCGTCCAGGAGGCGCTCAAAGAGGTGATCCTGGACCCGGTCCGCAAGACGCCGGGCAGCATCGTGAGCCACGGCCATATGGACCATCTGACGTCGGGCGGTGTGATGACGCCGCAGACGCTCGAGGTCCTCCGCGTGCGGCGCGGATCCGGCACGGGCGTCGAGTTGCCGTACGACAACGAGATCGAGATGAACGGTTTCCGCGTCACGCTCCGGGACGCGGGCCACGTCTTCGGCTCCGCGATGGTCCGCGTGGACGACCTCCTGTACACGGGCGACTTCAACCCGGAAGGTGGCGCGACGTGCGGCCGCGCCCGGCCGGAGCGCGTGCATACGCTAATCGTCGACGCGACGTACGGACGGCCGGGGTTCAGCTTCCCGCCGAAGCACGAGGTGGAGTCGGACCTCCTCGGCTGGCTCGAGATGGAACTCGCGGACGGGCCGGTGGCCCTTGGCGGGTACGTGTTCGGCAAGAGCCAAGAGCTGATCGCCCTCGCGAACCGTCTCGGGGTCGAGGTCGCCGTCTCCGACAAGATCGCGGACCTGGCGGACGTCTACGTGCGGTACGGCATCCCGTTGCGGTACCGCCGGATCTCGGAACTCGCGGAAGGGGAGCGGAACGATCCTCGCGTGTACGTCCTTCCGCCCGGATGGTTGCGGCCGCCGCTCGACGACAGCGTGTCGTGGCTCGGTTCGATCGGCCTTCGGTCGGCGTACGTGAGCGGGTGGTGCGCGTTCTTCGACTACACGCGACGCTACGGCCTGGACGCGCAGTTCCCGCTGAGCGACCACGGGGACTTCGAGGACGTCATCGAGTTCATCGCCGCCTGCGGTCCCCGGCGCGTGTACACCGCGTTCAGCAATGCGAAGGACCTCGCGAAGGCGGTCGAGCGGCGATTGAGGATCAAGGCCGAAGCCTTCCTCATGAGGTGATGCGCGCGGAGAGCCGGAGCGAGGGCAACACGGTCCTTCTGACGCTCTCCGACGGAGAGGACCTCGTCCCGAGCGTCGAGGCCGCCGCGACGGAGCATGGCATCGTGAGCGGGTCCCTCCTCTGGGGCATCGGGATGGTCCAGGACTTCGAGATCGGGTTCTTCGGGCCGAAGGGCTACGAGAAAGCGGCGTTCCGGGATCGCCACGAGCTCCTCGGCCTCCACGGCAGCATCGCGATGCGCGCGGACCCGAAGCTCCATCTGCACATCGCACTCGGTCGGCCGGATCACACGGTCATCGGTGGCCACTTGTTCCGCGCGAAGACCGCCGTCGTCAACGAAATCCAGCTCGAGCGGTTCGACTCGATCCGGATGGACCGACGCCTCAACGAGAAGACGGGGTTGCGGGAACTGTTCTTCGAGTGAGCGTTTCGAGCGAGGTTTCCCGCGTCCCGTCGAAGTCCTAGGAATTGAAAGCCGCGCTGACGCCTCCCCTGTTCGGTGGAGCGTCGTCGACTGCCGGACGCCGAGTCGGTCGTCTCCATTCTCGCTCGAGAAGACCGCTTGAATCACTGCCACGTCGCGCGGTCGAGCTCCCGCTCTTCCCTCGTCTTCTTGCGAAACTGCCGGTAGTGGTCCCGGCAGAGGTGGACCCGTCGGGAGTCGGCGAGGAGCTTCAGCTCCGGCAGGGCTTCCTTTACTTTCTTCGTCGACAGCGACCGTTTCGTTTCCTTTCCGCACCCGACGACGCCGCACACCTCATCCTCGGGCATTCGCGTCGCGATGCCGGCCCCGCTATTTGTACGTGCGCGGTCGTCGCCTCGGAGGGAGACGGCCCCCCGAGCCGCGAACACCCTGCCGATCGACGCCCTAGGGTGTCCGGCGCCGGAACATGAACGAAGCCGCCGCGGCGACCAGCAGCAACGCCATGAAGAGCGCTAGGGCGGAGTCGGGTTGGAATGCGATCGGCGGTGGCGGCGGCACAGCGCTCACGACTTCCACGGAACTCGCCTCGAGGCTCGGCAGGTAGATCGCGAGGACCGTCCCCGGGAGGGAGAGGACCGTGTACGCGGACGAGGCCGCCTTCGATCCGGGGGAATAGAAGAGCCCCAGGGTGTCTGCCGTGACGTTCACGTCGACCCCGTTCACGCGGACGCGCAACTCCCGGGTCGCATCCGCCGGCATCGTGTTCGGGTCGAAGGCCACGAGCACCACCGCGCCGCCCATCGCCGCGCTCGACGTGAGCGAGCCGACATGGAACGACGCCTTGCCCGGCGTGACCTCGCGCGGCCACGCGGTCACATCGATCCGATACCACGCGGAGTTCTGGACCCATCGGCCATCCGAGGTTGCGATCAGATCGAGCTCGGCGACGATCTGTCCTGCAGAGATCGCATCGAGGACCGCCCTCCACTCCGCCTGGTACGGCGTCGAGGTGGGGACCGCCTTGAAGACGAGCAGGTCGGCCTCTGCCATGCTCGCGACGACTTGCGTTCCGTTGACGCCGAATGTGCCGACGCCGAGGACGAAGCGAGCGTGTTCCTCTCCGATCGAATACGAGAGGGAGGACGCGGGCCACGAGCCGACCGTCGCGTGCTGCGAGATGTTCGTCGCGGAATACGGAAGGGTAATCGTCACGTTCCGAGCGGCGGCCGAACGGATCTCCAAGAGGCCCGTGGGGTCGTCATGCGCGGTGATCTCGATGTCGTATCCGAGCACGTCGAATCGCGGGCCGTCGACGGTCGGGGTCTGGAACGGAGCGAAGTGGCCCACATCGATCGCGTCGAAGTAAATGACCATGGGGACGGCGGCGGTCGCGAGGTACGAGTGGACGGACCCGCTGGAAGCGTTGTAGTTGAAGTTCACGTAGGTCCCGACCACCTGGTTCTCGATGTACACGAAGGATCCGAAGAGCAACGACGTGAACCGAACGTCTTGGGCGGCGGCCGACTCGCGCGAGAGGTCGCCCGCCGAAATAGGGAGGAGGCCGGCGGACGCGTGAGAGGGGGCAGATCCGCTGAGTGCGACGGGCAGCAGTGAAAGCACCGTGAACGCCGCCGCCGCCTTTGCGAGATTTGCGCACGCGCCCTTGCCGTCCTCCATCTACCAACTACTGTCCGTTCGATGATATGCCGGTTTTGGTCCGCCCGGGCAACTCCTTAGGACGTCCTTCGAAGTGCGTTGGCGGAGGCGCGATCGGACCCGTTTCGACCGCTGTACGCAAAGTATCTTTAGTTCGATTCCGCATGCGTCGGCCTGACATGGGTCCGTGGGACGTCTTCCTCCGAGTTTCGTTTGCGGGCTTCGCGGCGATCCTCGCGACGGTGTCCGTGCAATCGTACGTCCGGCATAGAGAGCGGCGTTTCCTCCTGCTGAGCGCGGCGTTTGGCCTCTTCCTCGCCCAAGGCGTGTGGCTTCTCGCCGAGATCGCGACGCAGCCGATATCGTCCGTCGGCATGCCCTGGCTCGCCCTGAACCTGGCGGGCCTCGTGTCCCTCTACCTCGCCCTACTCCGGTGATCCGATGACCGAAGGCCTTGAACTGGAAAGCCGCCGTCGCATCTACGACTTCCTGACGGCGAACCCGGGCGTCCACCTGCGGCGCATCGGGCAGGCGCTCGGCATGTCGACGGGCATGCTGTCCTATCATCTCGGATACCTGGAACGGAACGGCGTCCTGAAGGCCGAGGAGGATGGCCACCGCAAGCGGTACTTCATCGCGCGCGCGTTCGTCGAGGCGCAGCGGCGTATCCTCGCGGTCCTGAGGCAGGATGTGCCTCGAAAGATCATGCTCGAGCTCCTAACGTACGGCGGCCGCACCTTCGCCGAGCTACAGATGAGCGTCGGGGTCTCGAAGTCCACGTTGTCGTATCACCTACAGAAATTGATGCAGCGGGACTTGCTCGTCCGGACGAAGAGGGAGCGGGAGAGCGTCTTCACGATCAAAGACATGGAGGAGGTTCGGAAACTCCTCCTCGCGAACCGATCGAGTTTCCGGGATGACGCGGTCGATCGCTTCGCGGACCTCTGGACGAAGCTGCGAACGTGACCCCCGGCCGGGCCCGGCGTTTCTGCGGATTCGGCGGGAGCCGGGTCACGCGGCCTTCATGAATTCACGCAGCAGGCACGTCGCGTAGGCGCCTCGCGTGAGTTCGACGCTCACCCGAAGTCCATCGTCGATGACCGCGGCGTCCAAGTCATGGAACGGCGCGAGGACCTCCCGTCGCGTCCCCTTCGAGGAGAGCCGCGGGAGCTCCGGGATGATGAAATCCTCCCCGCGAAGGCCTTCCGAGCCCACGACCTGCTTCTCGATCTGTCCGGGCTCGCCGCCGGCGAACTCGGATTCGGAGCCGTACAGGAGGCCGGCGACCCACGCCTTGCCCTCCCGGCACCGCTCGGCCACCCGGTCTAGGTTGTCGCACGTGACGTCGACGAGTCGATCGCGATCCGGGAGCCCGAGGCGGTCGGCGGGCAGGACGAGATCCCCCGCCACCGGTTCGTGGATCGGGAGGCCGCGCCGCAGGCGCTCGGCGAGCATCCGGTTGTAGAGGTACGACTGGTATCCGTGCACGAACATCAGGAGGAGATTGAAGGGCAGCTGCCGCAGCGCGCCGACGGAGTCGCCCGGGTGCGCGGCAAGATGGTTCAGGAGGGCCTTCTCGAACCCGTACGACTTCGGGTACGTCCGAAGGGCGGCGTGCACGTCGCCGGTGTCCCGCAACGCCGCCCGGACCTCGTACGATTCGGGGTCCTCGCCTTCGATCGGGTTTGCGGCGTACGCCTCGACGGCCTCCCGGAACTCTCCGCGTACGATGTGCCGGCCGACGACGTGCGTGATCGGCCGGACTGAACCGAAGCGCTGCACCCCGAAGAAGTTCGGGAAGCCGCCGAACACCCGGAGCTGCCGCGCGGTCTCCGCCACCGCCGTGGCCGCCTGCTCCGGCGGGAGGGCGAGGCGTCGCACGACGACGCGGAAGCGGTTTCCTCGGAGGTCTCCGATCTCCAGGCTGCGATCCGACCGGAACACGTCCACGACCTCGAGGTCCTTGAGCCGCAACGCCTTGATCGCCTCCGGCCGGACGTCGTCGAACGAGAACAGTTGCGTGGTGATGGCCCGTTTGTCCTTCGTCCCCGCAAAGCCGATCCGCCGGCGGCTGATGTGCAACGTCCGCGCGAGCTGCCGGACGAGGCGGTTCGTCTCCCAGTTCCGCAGGCGGAGCGCCGCGATCGTAAACCGGCCGTCGGGCACGGTCGGCGGCGGGGACGAGACCTCCTCGACCGCGAAATCGTCCGCCGTCTCCTTGAGGATGCCGCCGACCCCGGCCGTGGACGTCAGGTAGCCTTCGATCCCGACGTCGCGCTCCATGGGCCTATGCGAGCTCCTTCTCCAAGAGCGTCCTCGCGCCGCCGAACTCCGAGGCGAGGCTCTCCGCGACCCGTTTGAGCGCGGCCTGCGGGCTCCCTTTCTTGACCTTGACGGTCAGCACCGGCTTGTCGAGCTGCGGGTGCCCCGTGTAGTACAGCGCGTCCTCGACGTCCGGGTCTTTCAGGAGGGCCGTGATGAGCGGATAGATGACCGTGTCGTCCGCGTTCAGGATCTCGATCCGAACGGAGTCTTTCCCCTTCTCGAGGAGGCGCATCTGCATGGAAGGGTGCGGAGCGGCTCCGTCGATTTAAGGCTTTGCGGACCCGCGCCTCCGGGGTCTCTCCTCAAGACCGCGAACAATTTGAGGCTTCCCGATGTGGATTCGAATCGACTCCCGCCATGGCCTGGCTCGATATCAGGGCTGGGATCCCACGCGCCTCTCCGTGGGCGAATGGTTGCTTTGAGGTACAGCCCGGCACACCTGAGAGTGTGTCCCTTTTGAGCCTCCGCGACCATCGAATCGGCTACCATGAACGCACCGACCCGTATATCGAACAGGGCGAAAGGGATCGTAGCCGCGGTCTCAATCTTCCTGTTCGCGTTTGTGGTGATCGCACCGGGCGCCTTCGGATGGGAATCGCCTCCGACGGGCGACTACAGCGGAAGGGCCTACGGTCTGTGGGTCCACACGCCGCCGCCGCTCGGCAGCGACACCACATTCGCGGACACCGGCGATCTTCCGTCGGATGGAGGGGCCTTGACTGCGACCCTGGCAGATGTGAACACCCCCGCGGCCGAAGCGAGCACCTTCGTGTCGTGGACGATCGGGTTGAACGGAGTCGCGGAGAGCTACGCGTCCACCTCCGACGTCACCCTGATCCCGGGGAATCCCCCGCTCGTCACGACGACCTTCGTATCGGCGAGTTCCCGAACGACCTGCGCCGAGGGCCCGTCGGGATCAAGCGAGATCGCTGATCTGATGGTCATGGGCAATCCCGTCACCGTCACGGGCGAGCCGAATCAGCTGATCTTCGTTCCGGACGTCTTCACGCTCGTCATCAACGAGCAGAACGTCTGGAGCGATCCGAGCGGCTCCTCGATCACGGTGAACGCCCTCCACCTCTGGGTGCAGGGCGTGGAGATTGTTGTGGCCTCGGCCCACAGCGACATCTCGTGCCCGAGCGGCCCGCCGCCACCCGTGCATGACTTCGTCACCGGAGGCGGATGGATCTGGTCCAACGGCTTCCACGCGAACTTCGGCTTCGAAGCGGGGTACAAGCCCAACCAACCCCTCCGAGGCGAGCTGAACTGGGTGGACCACGGGACCGAGTACCACATCAAGGCCACGACGGTCGACACATATGGCGTCGGGGCCGGGCCCGGATCTGGTCCGGCGCGGACCTTCACCGGCGAAGCGACGGTCAACGGAGGGTCCGGCTACCACTACACCATCACGGTGCAGGACAACGGAGAGCCGGGACACGGCACCGACTGGATCGACTTCGTCGTGACGAACGACTCTGGGTTCTACTACCACCCCACGGGCGACTCCGGAGCGTACCTCGCCGGAGGAAACATCCAGGTGCACACGAACCCCTGATCCCGAACCCACGTGGCCTGGTCTCCCCCGGCCACGCCCCTTTTCTCTTTTGTCCGCGCCGAATCCGCGGTCCGAGCGTCGTCCGAACGGAATCTAAATAGCGTGGGGTCCATCGCGAAGCTTCGATGCCGTCCTCCGACGCGCCGTCCCCGGAGACGTTCGAGGCGGAGGCGCGGGAGCTCCTCGAGTCGATCGAGAGGGCTCGGGACCGGGTCGACGGGATCGCGGGCCTCGTCGATGGCACGCTCGACCGTTTCCGCGAGCGGATCGACCGCCTGATCCGGGAGAGCGAGGTGGACAACTGGCGGCAGGTGCGGATCTTCACGCGGGACGTCGACACGATTGCCGCGGACCTCGCGAAAGCCTCGAAGGAGAAACGGCTCTCGCCGCGTCTCGTCGCGGGGCTCGACGTGTCGTTGCGGAAGGCGCGGAAGCGGGACTTCTACGGCGCACGGAAGGCGTGGCGGAAGCTCGATAAGCTCGCCGGACAGGGGGCGGAGGTCCGCCAGCTCCAAGGGACGTACCGGGAATCGTACAAAGGCGTGGAGGCGCGGATCCGTCAGCTCCGGACTCAGGTCGAACGTCTCGAGAAAATCCCGAAACCGCCGATGTCCCCGGAGGACGCGCGGACGTTTAACGAGGACGTCGACGCCTTCAACGAGGCCGCGACCGCCGCCTACCTGGACTTCCTCGCCCGCAGCCGCGCGGACGTCGCGATCCCGCTCCTGCTCGAGGCCGCCCAAGGCCGCGGCATCGGCGTGCCCGCGCCGCCGCCGAACTCGGACCCCGAACCGCTCATGCGCCTCCTGAACAACGCGAGCCCGCAAGGGGAGGCATTCCGCAGCCGCTCGTTCTACGGCCTCCTCGAGCTGCCCGCGTACTCCGACGCGAAGCTCACCCACGTCTTCGGCGACTCCCGTCTGATCCGGAGCGCGCTCGAGGCCGCGTGGTCGTGGCTCAAGGCGGTCCGCGAGGACGAGCGCCGAACCCTCCAGATCCAGTGGAGCGAAGACGCGACGGTGCTCCGCCGTAGGATGCCCGCGATCGTCGAATACGTCGAGCGGATCTCGAACGTGAACGACGCGGCCGCGAAGGGACGCCTCTTGATTGAGGCCCTGAACAACGGCCGGTTCGAGGCGCTGCAATCGGCGGCGCGATTGTACGCGACGCACGGGGACGCGGCGGCGCGAAAGTGGCGGATGCTCCTCGAGAAGGACGTCGAGTCGATGCGGAAGGAGGCCACCGGCCTCGCGGCGGTCCTGAAGAAGTTCCCGGACCCGGGAAAGGTCGAGGCCGGCTAGGCCCGGGGCGAGACGAAGCGAAGCGAACAAGTGCCCGCACCGCCATCGCCCCATGGGTGAATCGGATGGTCCAGAAGATCATCGACATCGTCGGGACCTCGCCGCAGAGCTTCGCGAAGGCCGCCTCGAATGCGGTCGCGGAAGCCGCGAAGACCGTGCGGGGGATCCGGTGGGCGCGGGTAGGGGAGCTCGAGATGGACCTCGACGGCGCGAAGGTGAAATCATACCGAGCGACGGTGCGCATCTACTTCGACATCCAACGCTAGGGACGCCGCCTGACCACTAAGGTCTCGCGGGAAACGCAGCGATCGTGAAGCCTGGGAGGCTAGGTTCCGCCGCGTCCACGACCCGAGGCTTCGAGAATCTGGAAAACGTTGATGCGCCATGGCCCGCGTCCGGATCTCGACGGAACAGTTCCGATGCAGACATGGGAGAAGGGGTTACTCGTCGTCTCGGTGATCGCCGGACTCTACTTCCTGGTCTTCCATCAAGACCCGCTCCCGCTGAACCACGAGTCGATCGGCCTGGGCACCCTGCACGTCGTGCACGACGTCATCGGGATCGTCCTGATCGGAACCGCCGGGTTCCTTTGGTGGCGCTCCGGGCGGTGCGAGAGAACTCCATCGGGAACCTGAAGGCGCACGTCCGCGAACAAACGCATTTAGCGGCCGCAGCGTTTCCCTTCCGGAGGCGGTAACGGCCTGCTCGATGTCCTCGCGAGGCCCGCCCTCGACTCAATCCTCCTCGGCAGCCTCTACACGATGATGGCCTTGGGCCTCACCCTGACCTACAAGGTCACGAAGATCCCGAACTTCGCACACGCAGAGTACGTCACGATCGGCGGGTATGTGACCATCGTCGCGGTGGAGGCGCTCGGGGGGTGGCCTTGGGCTCTGTTCGCCGTCCCGATCGCCTTCGGCGTCGCCGCCCTCGTCGCCGTGGTCGTGGACGAGCTCGTCTTCAAGCCGCTCTTCCTCCGCGGCGCAGGCCCAATCCACCTCCTCGTTGCGTCCATTGGCGCGGGGCTGATCCTCCGATACATCGTGACGATCTACGCGGACCTCTCGGACCTTCTCACCGCGAAGGCGAACCTCTCCTCGAACGTCATCGTGTTCCTGGCGAATGCCTCCCTCACGACGCTCCATGTGACGATCGTCCCGACCGTCGCCGGGGTCGTGGTGGCGCTCCACCTCCTCTTCACGAGGACGAAAATCGGGAAGGGCATGCGCGCCATGGCGAGCAACTACGACCTCGCTCGCGTCTCCGGGATCGACACGGGTGTCGTCCGCCGTCTCACCTGGGTCCTCGCCGGCGGACTGGCGGGACTCGCGGGGGCGTTCTGGGCGATCTACAACCCGATCCAGACGGACACGGGGTGGCGGGCGCTCCTGTACATTTTCGCGGCGGCGATCCTCGCAGGGATGACAAGCTTCTATGGGACGATCGCGGGAGGGTACATCGTCGCGGCAGCGGGGAACTTCGGGGTTTTCTTCCTAAACCGAGCGTACGGCGTCGACGTGGGCTACCAACCGCTCATCGCGCTCGCGATCATCATCGCGGTCTTCTTGATTCGGCCCACCGGCTTCGCGGGCCTCACATGGCGGGACGTCGTCAACCGTGCGCGCTCCCTCGCGAAACGGTTCGTCGACGCGGCGCGCCGGATCGGCGCGGCGAGGGGATGAGACGATGGCGGACCTCGGCCTCCTCTTTGCGTCGATTGCGGCATTCGTTGGCGTCTACATGATCCTCGCCGTGAGCCTGAACCTCGAGTTCGGCTACGGAGGCCAACCGAACCTGGGCAAGGTCCTGTTCTTCTCGATCGGGGCGTACATTGCCGGGATCCTCGTCGCCCACATCGTCGCGGGCCTCGCCGGGTTCCAAGGGGATGTGTTCGGCCCCGCCGCGTCCCAGGCCCGCTTCCTGTACGCACAGGGCCATCCCGCCGTGATCATCGGCCTCTTCCTCGCGGCCCTCGCCATCGGGGCCATCGCCGGCGGCGCCTTCGGATACCTTGCGTCCTTTCCCGCCTTACGACTGCGCGGCGACTTCCTCGCGATCGTCCTCATCGCGGCCGGAGAGGCGAGCCGGATTTTCGTGTACACGTACGAGCCCCTGGCGGGCGGGGCGATCGGAATCCTAGGTGTGCCGCATCCCTTCGTGTGGCTCGGGGCGACGGCGGGGCGGGTAGCGTATGCCCTGGTCATCCTCGGCATCGCCGCGGCGTTCTATCTCTTCGCGGAACGTCTCACCGCGTCCCCATTCGGACGGCTGCTGAAATCGATCCGGGACGACGAGCTCGTCGCCAACGTCCTCGGGAAGCGGACGCCGCGGGTGAAGGGAATCGTCCTGGTGATCGGGAGCGGGATGGCCGCCGTGGCGGGAGTCCTCAACGCGTTCTACCAACAGAGCGTCCTCTCGGTCGACTACATTCCGCAGGTCACGTTCCTCGCCCTCACGATGGTCTTGGTGGGAGGCCTCGCGAATCATCGAGGGGCGGTCGCGGGGGTCCTGCTCCTGACCGTCCTGGACCGATTCACGCAGCCGCCATTCCTCGCGATCTTCGGCATCTTCTGGACCTTCCCGGTCGATTTGAACTACCTTCGTTACATCGGGATCGGCGTGCTCATCATCCTGATCCTCCGGTTCAGGCCGCAGGGCCTTGTCCCCGAACGCCCCGTCCCGACGCCCGTACCTGAGGAGCGCTCCGGACCCGCGGCGCTTGCGGACGGCGGCGGTCCGAGGTGAGCGCGTCTCGCCGTCACGTTTTAGTGTAGTCCGCGCATTCTCCTAACCATGGCGGAGGCGGGGGGAACAGTCAAAGGCTCGTCGAAAGTCGTACTCGCGATTTTGATCGCGCTCGTCGTGATCCTGGGCGGGACGACGACGTACTTGGCGATCCGGTCCGTACAGCCGACAACGGCTGTCACGTACGTGATCGGCGTGGAAATCGCCGTGAGCGGCTCCTATGCCTCGGACGGTCCCTTGCGACGCGACGGGGCCTTCCTCGCGATCACCCAAATGAATGCGGAGCTCGCGGCTGCCGGATCACCCATCCATTTCGAGAAGATTCACGTCGACTCGATGGCGCAGGGCACCACGGCCGTGACCGCGTTCGAGCAGCTCGTCGCGGCGGGAGTGAAAGTCGTCGTCGGGCCCCTGTCGAGCGCGGAGGTCGGATCCGTCATACCTCTCGCAGACTCGAACCACGTTGTCGCGATCAGCCCCTCGGCCACGGCACCCCGCCTCGCGCTCGATGACTTCGTGTTCCGCGTCGCGCCGAACGACGCGTTCCAAGCGAGGGCCCTCGCGGAGCTGTTCGGTGAGCTCGGCTATACGAAGGTCGCGGTCATGGCCCGCGACGACGACTACGGCCGCGGGATCGCGAACTTCACGGAGGGCATCTTCGAGGCCGCGCCGTATAACGGGGTCGTGGAGAAGACCTTCTACTCGACGCAGTCTGGGACGGACTACGCGCCGCCGGTGGCCGCCCTTAGCGCTCAAGTCGGAACCCCCGCGGCCACCACGGCGGTCCTCCTCGTCGCCTTCGAGGACGATGGGATCGGCATCCTGAACCTCGCGAGACAGGACCCGAACTTGAGCCAAGTCCGGTGGTTCGGGTCCGAGAGCGTGACCCGGCCGAAGTACGTCGACCCGACCACGCCCGCCGAAATCAAGGATTTCCTCGTGAGCCGAAACCTGACGGGGTTCTTCCCGTTCCCGCAGCAATCTCCGGTCGTGGAGAAATTCGAGGCCGACTACCAGGCCGCCTACGGACGCGCGCCTTCGCCGTACGCCTACTACTCGTACGACGCGGCGATGATCGCGATGCTGTCGATCCTCCGCGCGGGCAAGTACGATGGAGACGCGATCCGCGCGATGATGCCCATCGTGGGCGAGACGTACATCGGAGCGAGCGGCCACAAGATCTTCGACCAGTTCGGCGACTACGCGGCCGCGGACTACCGGATCTGGAACATCCGTATCGAAACGGGGAATTACGTCTTCAAGCAGGTTGGCACCTGGTTCTATCTGACCGGGACCATCGAGTGGGACTGAGGGAGCCCGTCGCGGTGGGGCCACAGGGAGGACCGGGGAAGCCCTTCCTTCGGCTCGAAGACGTGCGGAAGCATTTCGGCGGCGTCCATGCCGTCGACGGTGTGACCGCCGACATCCGCGAGGGGGAGTTGGTCGGCCTCATCGGGCCGAACGGCAGCGGCAAGACGACCCTCTTCAACGTGATCTCGGGCGTCCACAAGCCCGAGGGCGGGGCAATCCTCTTCCAGGGGGAGCGAATCGACGCCCTCGAGCCGAACGAGATCTTCGCCCGAGGTGTCGTGCGCTGCTTCCAGAACCCGCGGCTCTTCCGCGGCATGACGGTCCTGGAGAACGCCCTCGTCCCGCCCCGCGGTCAGATCGGCGAGAAGGCGCGCCATGCGGCGTTCCCCTCCCGGTGGACGGACCAGGAACTCCGCCTCGCCGCAAGGGCCTTGCAGACGCTCGCCGCCCAGCAGCTCGCCGGGGTGAGGTCTCACTGGTCCGGAGAAATCTCCGGCGGACAGATGAAGCTCCTCGAGGTCTCGCGGGCGCTCATGGGGGAGCCGCGTCTCCTCCTCCTGGACGAGCCCACGGCGGGCGTTGCGCCGAAGCTCGCGGGGGAAATCTTCGAGGGGATCGTGCGCCTCCAGAAGGACCTCGGCCTGACGTTCGTCGTGATCGAGCACCGCCTCGAGGTCCTCTTCGACTACGTCGAACGGGTGCTCGTGATGCACCAGGGGAAGATCCTCTTCTCGGGCCATCCCGACGAAGCCGTGAAGAATCCCAACGTCGTCGACGCATACCTCGGAGAGTGACGGCCTGGGGAGTGCCGCCCTCGAGGCGAACGATATCGCTTGCGGCTACGGGAAAGCGGTCGTCGTGCAAGGCATGTCCGCCCACCTCGACTCCGGAGAAATCGTCGCCCTCGTCGGCCCGAACGGAAGCGGCAAGAGCACGTTCCTGAAGGCGATCGTCGGACTCGCGTCCCTCTTCGAAGGCCGCGTCATGATCGATGGACACGACGTGACGACGCTCGCTCCGGAGGAGAAAGCCCACCTGGGACTCGGCTACGTGCCCCAGGTCGACAACACGTTCGGGGACCTCACGATCCGGGAGAACCTGGAGATGGGCGCGTACGCGATCCGGGACCGCGCGCAGGTGGCGGAGGACCTGGACCGCGTGTTCGCCTTGTTCTCGATCCTCGGCGAGCGGCGTTCCCAGTCCGCGGTGACGCTGAGCGGCGGGGAGCGGCAGATGCTCGCGATCGGACGGGCGCTGATGGCGCGGCCGCGGGTCCTGCTCCTCGACGAACTGACCGCGGCCCTTGCGCCGAAGATGGTCAACGAACTCTTCCGGCGAATCGCCCAGATCCGCGACTCCGGCGTTCCGATCCTCCTCGTCGAGCAACATGCGAAGCGAGCGCTCGAGATCGCCGACCGGGGATACGTCCTCGTGGCGGGCCGGAAGGCGATGGAGGGCAGCGGCGCGGAGATCCTCGCGCGGGAGGACCTGAAGGCGGTCTTCCTGGGCCGCAAGTAGTCGCGACGGGTTCTTATCCGACGGCCGTTTGACGCCCGCGGGATCGATGCCCGATCGCATCCACGTCGTCTGGTATACGGACCCGCACAACATCTGGTGCTGGGGCTGCGAGCCCATGGTCCGGCGCCTGGAGATTGTCTTTCCAGACGCCGTCGAGCTCGAGGTGCGGATGGGCGGCCTGTTCGAGGACTTCACCCCGGTCCGGGAGCAGTGGGCACGAATGTCGGGCGGCCGATGGACCGCGTCGGTGCTCGCATTCTTCGAGGCCGTGGCCGAGCAGCACCGCATGCCGATGAACACGCCGCGGATGATCGAAAGCGTCGACGATTTCGATTCGACGTGGCCCGCATGCATCGCCGTCAAAGCGGCCGAACGGCAGAGCCGCGACGCCGGACGGCGGTACCTGCGCGCGCTGCGGGAGGCGTGGTGCCTCGACGGCCGGCCAATCCATCGACGCGGCGTGCAGCGGGAGGTCGCGAGCGAGTCCGGACTGGACGCCGATGCCTTCGAGACGTCGCTCGAAGACGGAAGCGCCGAAGCCGCGTTCCGCGACGACCGCGAGGCGTGCGAGCGGCACGAGGTCACCGGGTTCCCGACGTTCGAGATCTCTCGGGAACGGGCGACCGCGCGCATCAACGGATGGCAGCCCTGGGAGGTGTTCGAGGACGTCCTAAGGAAGGTCGACGCCGATGTCATCCCGCACGTGCTCGAGCCGACGGAGCAATCGGTCCTCGCCCTCCTCCACCGGTACGACCGTTGCGCGACGCGCGAGATCGCCGCGATCCTCGGCGTGACGGACGACGATGCGGAAATCCTCCTCGAGGAGCTCGCGGGGCGGGGCGCGGTAAGCCCGCGGACAGTCGGGAACGGGCTCGTCTGGGAAGGGACTGGCAGGATCCGCAAGGCGGAAGCGGAGCGAGACCGCGCGGTGCTCTGACCACCGGCCGTACTCAGGGGACCTCGGGCGAGACCTCGCGGCCCGACGGAGGCGATGCGGCCGGACGCGCGGGGACATCCCACTGGCCCTCGAGGTAATCGCGGATGCCCTTCACCCGGTCCATGTCCCCGCCCCAGTCCTCGAGCACGGGCCCGAACCGCGTCTCGAGATCGTGCACCTGCCGGATCACGCGGTCCTCCAAGTGGTTCGATTCCCGGCCCCGGTAGACGACGTACAGGAGGACGCGGTGTCCGCGGCCGAAGGCGACCTGGTGCCGATCGCCGAGCTCGATGCTCCGGACGCTGCCGATGCCGAGGCTGTGGAAGGAGTCGTCCATGAAGTTCTGGACCGCGCTGAACATCGATGCGATCAGGTCGGGGTCCTTGTCCGACTCGAAGCGGCGGGAGAGGTGGACCATCGGCGTCCCGCCGGCGTCGGTCAGGTAGACGTGCTCGATCGTGCGGCGATGCAGGTGCGGGAGCTCGGCCACGACTCCGGCGTTGTCGTGCCGGCTTTAATCCCTTCGGAGGCGATTATCCCGACCGATAGCCGCCGGCTAGGCGCGCGACCGAACGCTGATGTACCCGCGGACCGCTCTCGGGCGCGGGGCAGCGGCGTGTCCTATCTCGTCATCATCGGCGGCGCGTTGATCGCGGTGCAAGGGATCCTCGACATCCTGAACATCGTCCCGGCGCCGCCGCCGGACATCGTGCGGCCCTACCTGCCCATCGTCGGCGTGGTGTCCGTGATCTCGGGCGTGCTCGCGATGATCGCCGGCTGGCTGATCCTCCAGAGGAAGAAGTCGCTCGGGAGCCCGCTCGCAATCGTCTTCTCGATCATTGGCTTCGCGGGCGGTGGCGGCTTCATCATCGGGACCGTCCTCGGCCTCATCGGAGGCGTGATGAACTTCCGGCGGAGCGACTAGGCCTTCTGCCGGAACTCGTTCTGCTGGAACACGACCATCGACGCGAGGACGAACGCGATCGAGAGGCCGATGAGGATCGCGGCCGCCGCACCTGCGCTGACATCGGTCGCGAATCCGGACAGCGGGCCAACGTCGATCATCCCTTTTAGGATCGATTTTAGGTAGTAGATGAGGCTCATCTTTGGCACGTTCCCCGGGATTGATCCGACGATCGACTCCCACACGAAGCCGATGAGGAGCCCGACGGCGAGCGGCTTTCGAAGGAGGACGGAGATGAACAGGAACAGGGCGCCGTACGCGGCGCTGCCCACGACCGTCGCGACGAGGAAGCCGGCGAGGACGTCCGAATCCGCTCCGAACGCCACGCCGGCGTGGGCTTCCGTGACGCCGTAGGCGAGGACGAGCGGCGGGAGGAGGAGGACGTAGACGGCGACGAGGTATCCGAGGTACTTCGCCGTGACGATCGTCGGCTTCGAGATCGGCCTCGTCAGGAGATACGGAAGCGTGTTGTCGTCGATCTCCTCGCGGATCAGCCCCGCCGCGTTCACGAGCGTGATGAAGATCACGACGACCTGGAGGAAGAGAGGGACCATGAGGGCCTGGAACAGCAGGATGTCGAACGTCGCGACCCGCGCGAGGGCGAGCGACCCCGCGAGGATCAAGGGAACCAGGGCCAGGAGGGCCATCGCGATGACCCGCCGCGTCGCGAGCAGGTAGCGGAGAGTCCACATCGTCACGACCCCGCCTCTCTTCACCTGGTCGACGAGGGCCATGCGATCACCCGACGAGATACCGGAACACGGCCTCGAGGCTATCGTCCGGACTCTCCAAACCGCGCACATCGAGCCCTTGATCCGCGATGATTCCCGGCAGGTCGCGGTAGAACGCGTCCGGCTGGCGCGTCCGAACGAGCAACTCGTCGGCCGCGGGCATCTCGATGGCCACGACGTGATCCATGGCCGCGAGGGCCTGGGCGATCTCTCTCGGCTTCGGCGTCGCGATTCGCACCGCATGCGGATGCTTGTCGATCAGCGCGCGGATCGCGTGAAGGTTCCCCGAGGCGATCGACTTCCCGTTGTGGATCAGGACGACGTTCTCCGTCACCCGCTCGATCTCGTACAGGACGTGGGTCGACATGAGGACGTGCCCGCCCTCACGGGCGAACCGGGAGATCGTCCGGAGAATCTGCACGCGGCCGACCGGATCGGCCCCGGACAGAGGCTCGTCGAGGATCAAAATCTCCGGGTCGTGCGCGAGCGCCTGCGCGAGCTTCGCCCGCTGCCGCATCCCGCGGCTGTACCCGCGGAGCGGCCGATCCTTCGCGGCGCTCAGGCCGACGAGCTCAAGCGCCGCCGCCGCCTTCGTCCGTGCGTCGCCGATCGAGAAGCCATCGAGGCGCAGCAGGGTCTCGACGAACTGGGTGGCGGTCATCCAGCCGTACACCTGGTTCTGTTCCGGGCAGTAGCCGATCCGGCGCTTCACCGCGACGTTGTTCCAGGGATCCTCCCCGAGGAGCCGGACATCGCCCTTGTCGGACCGCAGCTGGCCGATCAGGAGCTTGAACAGCGTGCTCTTCCCCGCCCCGTTCGGTCCGACGAGCCCCGTAATCCCCGCGCCGAACGTCGCCGTGAATCCGTTCAGCCCGAGGACCTCCCCGTACCACTTCGAGAGGTCGAGCGCCTCGACGACGCCGCTCATCCGGACACCACCTCGACCGCCCTCATGCGCAGGTACGTGGCAAGGGCCGCAACGACCGTCGCCGCGAGGAGGATCCCGAGCGCGAGCGGCCAATCGATCGGGCCGCCGCTGACGCCATACGCCGCGCGCGCGACGGCGAGGTAGTCCTCCCACGGCGACGCGTACAGGAGGCTCGGAATGTTGGCCGATCCGGGGGAAGCGAGGATCTGCGCAGGGATCGTCAGCCCGAACGTGATCGCGAAGACGCCCGCGGCCGCGTAGCCTTTCCGACGCGTCAGGCTCGAGAGGAACAGCGCGACGGCCGTGAAGAAGGCCGTGTGGAGGAGCCCCGCCAGGAATCCGACGCCCATCGCCGCGAGAGCGACGTCCCATGGGAAGAGGCCGAGGAGTAGGGCGAGCAACGGCGTGAGGACGAGCGGGACGATCGCCACCACGGAGACGAGCGGCGCGAGGACCGAGGCCTTCGCGACGAGGTAGTCCGCGTGCGTGATCGGGCGGCTCAGGTACAGGGTCAGAGCCATCGACTCTCGGTCATCCGCGATCAGTCCGGATCCGATGACGGCGGCCATGAGCGGCACTGTGAAGAGGATCGCTGCGTTCGACGCGGCGGCGTAGAAGAACGTCAAGTCGAGCGGCTGGCCCGGCGAGAGGAACGGCGCGAACAGGACGAGGATGATCGACACGATGCTCGTGATGGACAACCCGATCCCGATCGCGAAGATCGCGGCGGGCCGCCGAAACTCTCGACGTAGGCCCGTGATTGCGATCGTCCGGACTCGGTACGCGCGTCCGAGGAGGGACGCCTCCCGCCGCGCGTACGTCGGAAGGGTGATCGACATCTACGGCGCCCTCCGAGCGTCCCGCTCGACGAGCTCCAGGAAGAGTTCCTCGAGACTCCGGATCTCGGGGCCCATGTACCGGACCTCCGCGCCGAGCGCCTTCGCGGCACGGAAGACCGCCGCCTCGACGCCGTCCTGGCGGGTCACGTGCAGGCCGGTCGGACCCGCTTCGACCTCGACTCCCGCCTCCCGGAGTCGCCCGGCAAAGGTGTCCCGATCTCCCCGCACGTCGACGCGGATACGGTCCCCTCCGAGGAGGAGCTTCGCGATGTCGCCCGCGGCGATCTGGCGGCCCCCGTCCAGGATGACGACGTACTTGCAGATCGTCTCGACGTCGGGAAGCAGGTGGCTCGACAGGAGGACGTTCCGGCCGGCACGAGCGATCGTCCCGAGGAGGTCGAGCATCTCCGTGCGGCCGCGCGGGTCGAGGCCCGTCGTCGGTTCGTCGAAGATGTACAGCGCCGGATCGTGGACCATCGCCTGCGCGAGTTTGATCTTCTGCTTCATGCCGGTCGAGTACTCGGCGATCTTGCGGTAGCGTTCCTCCTCGACCCCGACGAACTGGAGCACATCGTGCGCCCGGCCCATCGCGGTGTCTCGGTCGAGTCCGCTGACGCGTCCCATGTACGACACGAGGCCGATGCCCGTCATGTCGGGGATCAGGCAGTCGTGCTCCGGCATGTACCCGATCTGTTCGCGCACCGCGATTCCGGCGGCGATGCCGTGGCCCAAGACCGTCGCGGTCCCCGCGGTCGGCTGCAACAGGCCGAGCAGGAGCCGCAAGAACGTCGTCTTGCCCGCGCCGTTCGGCCCGACGAGGCCGATCGCGCCGTCCGGGATCGCGACGCTCAGGTCGTCCACCGCGCGGATCTCGCCGAAGACCTTCGTCAGGCCAGAGGTCTCAACGAGCATCGGGACCCGCCTCCGGAGGGACGGTCGGCTTCCGCTTCCGCCGCCGGAACAGGAAGATGATGAGCAGGAGCGCCGCGATCGGCATGGTGACGAGCAGGATGATGTCCACGACCGAGAGACCCGCCGGCCGTGCGCCGTACGAATACGACTCGAGCGTCAGACCCGCCACGTGCGTGCCGTTGGCGTACGCGTCCCGCTTCACGTAGTTGCCTGCGACAGGGGAGAAGTATGCGGTCTCGTTCGCGCCCGCGGTCGGCACGATCCCAGCGAGCCCTGCGAATGACGTGAGGGTCTGGTTCATCTCGACGACGGCGAAGGTTCCCGCGTCGACCGTGACGTTCGTCGCGGCGACGATCTGCCGCGTCCAGTTCCCGGCGACCGTCGTCTCGTTCTCCGAGGAGATCGGCGGCCCGAGGCCGCTCACGGTCGTGTTCACGACGAGGTGCGACGTGAAGGCCGCCGCGGAGGCGTTCCCGACGCCGAGGTCGAACGGAGGGATGGAGGCGTAGGCGGTCGTCGCGTTCACCCGCACGCCGGCCGAGATGTCGATCGACCCGAAAATGTACGAGAGCGTCGCGACGTACGTCGTCGTGCCGATGGAGGCGACCGGCAGGTACGATTGCGTCTCCCAGAGTTCCGTCACGGCCGACGTGAAGGACCCGGTGACGGATACGCCGCCCGGCAGGCCCGGAGCGG
>WNGF01002481.1_pt1 | contig 25770 bp, 25 predicted proteins | sample 5400641 | NCBI WGS metagenome assembly WNGF01 (sample SAMN13153371, study PRJNA577476) | soil metagenome | isolation source: 80 cm soil or saprolite under grassland replicate 2 | place: USA:California | collected 2016-06-15 | reverse complement strand
CGACCACAGAAATCCCGCGTATGGCTTGCCCGCGGTCGGCCAACGACGGCGACAGAATGCCCACGGGGCGAATCTTCCTCACCGCTCCGCTTTCGATCGCGCGCAGCAGCACATCGACATCGGCAGTGCGGCCAACGACGAGGATCGGCGCGGAATCGCCCGCTTTGGCGTGCTGAAGTGTGCGGGCGTAGCGAAAATAACGGTACGCGATGCGGGGGCCCGACAGAAACGCGATCTGGAGCAGCCAATACAGGACAATCGTGATCTTGCCGAAGAAGAACGTGCCATAGACGTTTGGCGCCACGAGCACGTAGTCGAGCGCCAACAGCGTCACCGCCAGCACGGTCGCGGCGCGCACGATGTTGAAGAGATCTGGCAGCGAGGTAAAGCGCCACTTCGCCTTGTCAAGCCCGGAGAAGCCGTAGACGAACCCGGAATAGACGACGAAGGCAGGCAGCAAAACCACGAGGAGCCGCCACCGTTCAGCTAATCCACCCTCCTCGAATCGAATGAAGAAGCTCGCGACCACCGCCGCCGCCGTGGCGAGGAGATCGTGCGCCAGAATGAGCCACATCCGTGGGGTGAAGGTCGGAAGCCGGATCATCATTTCATATTGCGGTCCGTGCAGCGCTCAACCCCATCAATACCGAGCTTTGCGCGTACGCGCTACCTCGCGGAAGGGACGCCCCAGCAACTGCGACCAATCAATCGCCGTATTCTGGAACCATATGGTTAATCACCGGCGCGGGAGTCCGCCTACTGCGAGATGCAGGCTTTGATCCCGTTTCGAGCGCATCATGCGCGCGACCCGAAGAAAGTTTTACGAGATGGCCGCGCGCGTGGAGCAACTGGTTCAACAGGCTACGCGCGCATCTCTGCTAGCGCTTGTACTGGCTTTGGGCGGTTGTTCGGCGAGCGAGGTGGTGCAGAATTGGACCCCCGCCACGGCCGTCAGCACCATGAACACTCCGGCCGACCTGCCGCAGCCGAACCATCGCCGCGTCGTCGGCGACAACATCAAGACGATTTTGCCGAGGATAGAGACCCTTGGTGACCTGGAAATTTCCGGCGCGCGACCGGTTGATCACCTCAAAGGACCTGCCTGGCTCACGTGTCTCAAGGTCGATGCGCATGGAAAACCGCAGCTCTATGCCTTGTTCATTCAGGGCGACAAGATCGTGGACTCGCGCGTCGGCGTGGTTATCGATCAGTGCTACAAGGAGACATTCGAACCTTTCGACTTACTGCCGCCTCCCGCGCCAAAAAAGGCTGGGCCCTGAACGATTCTTTGTACGCGTCGATCGAGCTAGATCTTACGCCCCACTGCACACCAAAATGGCTCGGCATCGCGAAAGCGTATCTCGCCCAATCCGGCATTTTCCATCAATGCTTTGATCTGGGCTTGGGTCATGCGATGCTCGATGCGTGTGCCGAAGCGGTCGAGCGCGTCGGTACGCATGGCATAGTAGCTGCGCCAGCGATAGGCGCCGAGCGGCCAATTGACGACATTGCCGCCAAGCCGCTCACAGAGCTGTGCACCACGCGCCAAGGGCCAATACACGCAGGCAGCGAGAAGTTCGGCAAATGCCGATTTGCAGCGGAACGGTGCCCGCGACAGGGCCCGGCGCAAAAGGTCGCTTGCTCGCCATAGCGTACGAAACCACGCCGGCCGGTTGTCAAAGGCGTAATAGATGTACACGAGCATCGGTGCTCCGCGCTTGAGTTTCCTCACGCACGCGGCAAGGCCAGCCGCGGGCTCGGGCAAATGATGCAGGACGCCAAGGCTGTAACCGAAGTCCATGCTGTTGTCGGCCAAAGGCATTGCGTCGAGTGGGGTCGCGTGAAACTCTACGTTGGTTAGGTCGGCAAGCCTTTTTTGCGCGACGGCCAATGCGTCGGCACTTGCATCGATGCAGTAGAGCCGGCTAACGCGCGGGGCGACGAGCGCAGCCCAGCGCCCGCTCCCGCAACCGGCATCGAAGCCCACCGGCTCGCGCGGCAGACTGTCCCAGGGGAAGATCGCGAAATACTCCCCGAACATCCGGCGCACTTCCGCACTGGAAGCGCGGCTTTGATCGAAGCGCTGCCATTCCCGGCCGAAATCGTCGACGGTGGCGCGATCGAGGTTGGGAGGACTGCTCTTCATCGCTGCTCGTTGTGCGGGAGTTCTACCCTCGCCTCAAGCATTAGCTTTGACCAAATTCGGACACGTGGATGCAGTCAAATTAGGGAAATTGCCACTTTGACCTAGTAGGCTAATCGCGCGTGCTAGCGGTGCGCAGAGCTGGAACGAGAGCGGGATCGGATTCGAATGGATAGCTATCTCGCCCTGATGGCATTTGTGGCGGCCGGCCTCGGCATCGCTGGAGTTCTGCTGTGGGTTTATTTTCCCCGGTGATCCGAGCGATTCTCATCGCGGGGGCCCCGGCCAAGGAACAACCGCGCGAACCCAGCTTCTTCAATCAGGCCTGAGCATCCCACTCAGGCGATGCAAGTGCCCTAATGGCGGAGGATCGCATCGCCAGCGCCTCGTCGACCACGCGCAAGACCGAGCGGACCGGCAGCTCGTCGAGACAACGGCTGTAGCTCTCAAGATGGCCTTCGCAGCCGAGCTTCTCGCAGGGCAGGCACGGCAGCGGGTTCTGCACCACCCACACATTCCCGCGGCGTTGTACCGTGCCGGCGTGATCCCAAGGCTCGGCCAGTCCACCCAGCGGCCACGGCCCGATCAGCCGCGGGCTGGTGGGACCGTAGAGCGCGACGGTCGGGCAGCCGCTGGCGGCCGCGAGATGGGTCATGGACGTATCAGGGCCAATATAGACGGCCGCACCTTTGAGCAGGGCTGTCAGCGCGGCCCAATCCAGACGCCCGCGCACCCGCGTCACTGGGGGCTCGGCGGGGCCCCATAGAGTGTCGATATAGGCTTGCTCGGTGGCGTCGCGCCCTTCGGTTGCGACCAGAGCAAGACCGCGCTCCGCGAGCCCGCGAGCGAGGCCGCGCCAGCCAGCGTCGGTCCAACGCTTGTAGCGATAGAACGGACTGGGGTGCACGACGGCATACGGCATTCGAGCGGCGAACTCCTCGGCGCCGCGACCCTGCGGACAGACGATATCCGGCGCCTGCTCAAGACCAAGCGCGCTCGCGAGCCTCAAAAGCTGCGTGACCCGGTGGCTCTCGGGATCGGCCACCACCGCAATGTGATGCGCGTAACGCTTCCACCATGCCCCGGTCTCGCCGGCATGAGGCACCAGTCCAACCCGGCGACGCGCAGCCATCAGAGCGAAAAAGGTGGGCCGGTCACCGGCTTGTGTCGAAACAGCGAGATCGTAGCTGCGCCACAGGCGCCGCACGAGGCGCGCCATTTCCGCGCTGGAGGGGCGATGCGAGGTCGTGATCACCTCGTCCACGTCCGGATTGCCGGCGAGCATCCCTTCGGTGCCGCGAAACACCAGGACGGTGACCGAGCTGCCGCTGAAGCCGGCCTTCAAGCTACGAACGAGCGGCGTGGTGAGCAGGACGTCGCCTAGCCGGCGCAACGTGATCACTAGGATGCGCGGGCGCTCGGGCAAATCGAGGTGCGTCATCGCGGGGTCCGAACGGCGCGGATGGCTTCCGCTCAAGGATCGCAGTCTTGCTTGCGAGGCGCTCATGGCTTCTCTTCGGCTTTGGCTGCAGCGTCTGCCGCGCGCAACACCATACCGCCGGTGATACCCACGCCAAAAACATAGAGCCAACCCTGGCTGAAGTCGAACAAGTGCGAGTTGAACAACGAGGACACGACGTTATAGCTCACCACGAGCAGCCCGAACCACGCGGCCAGCGTGCCGGCGCGAAAGAGGGCGAAGTGGGCCAACCACATCGCCAGGACCGCAACGGCGCCGACGAGGCCGAGCTCGACCGCGATCGCCAGGATCTGGCTGTGCGGATTCGTGGTTATCAGCGTGGGAGCCGTGTCGGCCGTCGCGTCGCGCCGGAACAGCATGGGAATTGTTCCCGTTCCATGGCCGATGAGAGGCGCTTCGGCGATGAATGCGACCGATTTCCTCCAGTATTCGAGCCGCAAGCCGACCGAAGTATTGACGTTTCTTGCGCCATAGGCCTGCGCCTCCTCCACGGCAGCTGAGACCCGGTGGCGCAAATACGCCGATGACATCCACACCGCGCCTGCCAGGACGCTGCCGATCATTGCGGCAGCAAGCGCGCCCCTCCACCCGAATTGCCGCACTCCGAACAGCACGAGCATGGCGGCCACGACGACGAGAGTGGTGCGCGCCGTCGACACGTAGACGATGTTGGCGAGGAACGCCGCTGCGAGGAGAAGCAGAACCGGCACGAGTCGCGTGCGCGTACGCCAGAGCTCGGCTGCTTGGCCGATAAGCGCGAAAGCGCAAATCGCGAACACCGCGCTTTGCATGATGTAGTTCTTGACCGGCACGCCCAGCTCCTTGCCGCGCCACGTCAGACCGGGCGTGAGCACAAGCGCCCAGGAGACGATCAGCAGCACGACAGAGGAGGCAAGAAAACCGATGATCGCCCATCGTGCCTGGCTGGAGCGACGGAATTGCGCGAGCAGCAGCGGAATGAACAGCAGCTTGTGGAATCCGCTCAACCCCGCGATGCGCTCGCTCCAGCTCACGTCGGCCCACAACATGCCGATCGCGCCGAGTGCCCAGACGAGCACCGGCAACCCGCCCGCCGCTGACAGCACTTCGCGCCGCACCGAGGCGGCATCGAGGGTCGGAACGAGTGCGATGAGCCAAAGCACGATGAGGATGGCGGTGGCGGAAGTCGACCACGGCAGTGACACGGCGACGGCGGTGACCAGCCCATCGGCGATCTGCCCGAGCCGGGGAGCGCGAACCGGCTGTTTCACGACGGCTGATTCAAGACTGCGCTCGGACATGTCGGTCATTTTGAGGGTGATTTCCGCCGGTGTCGGCGGTTTCGCGCAGCGCCGACAGTCCGCGTTGCGCACGCCTGCGGTCGCTCTGTAACACGCCATCAAGCCGCGCATCATTGACGGCCAATTGCGCGCGGTCGAGCTGGGCATGCCAGAGATGAATGACGCCCGTCGCGAAGCGCCCGTCCTTGCGACGCAGGCCGCAACGCAGCAGCCGGATCAGCAGATCGGAATCCTCGCGGCCCCAGCCGGTGAAGCTGGCGTCGAAGCCATCGACCCGTTCGAGATCGCTGCGCCAGACGGCGAGATTGCAGGAGCGTGCGCCGCGCCACCGGCGCGCTTGCAGCTTACGCAGCGGCCCCAACGGCAACCGCAGCAGCGCCGCCAAGCGATTGACGCCGCCGCGCAAGCGATGCCCGATCCAAGCCGGCGCGCCCCACGCCTCTGGCTGCAAGTGCTCGCGCAACACCGCCGCCGTCAGCGCCGCGGAGAGCAGGACTCGGTTTCCGGTGACGAACCATCCCGATTCGGCCAGCTTGCGATGCGTCGCGACGAAGTCGGGCGGAGCGATGCAGTCGCCGTCGAGGAAGATGCAGTAATCGCCGCGACAGGCGAGTATGGCACGGTTGCGGATTTCGGCGGCGCGAAAGCCGCAATTGAGCTGCCAGACGTGACTGAGCGGGATACCGAGACGCGTCCGCCAGCGCTCCACCACGGCCGCCGTCATGGGACGCGAACCGTCATCCGCGATCACAACTTCGAATCCGCGGTCGCTCTGGCGCGACAATGCCGACAACACCGCGTCGAGCGCGTCCTCGCGATTATAGGTCGTGACGATCACGGAGATGAGATCAGGCACGTCGGCTCCAGCTTTCGTCCTGCATGTCCTACCCCGCTGTGATAGCGTGCGCCGCCGTCCGGCTCAATAATGAGGCAACATGCAAAAGATATCGGCCTATATCCTTGCCCTTAATGAGGCCGAAAAAATCGCGGATGCCATCTCGAGCGTGTTGTGGGCCGACGAAATCGTGGTAGCCGATTCCGGCAGCAGCGACGGCACCGTCGAGATCGCGCAAAGTCTCGGCGCCCGCGTGGTAGAGCTCCCCTTCCACGGTTTTGGCGACTTGCGAAATCGCGCCGTCGCGGAATGCCGATACGAGTGGATCTTCAGCCTCGATTCGGACGAGCGCTGCACGGCCGAAGTTCGCGACGAAATTCTTGCTGTGCTCTCGTCGCCGACGCCCGCCCACGACGCCTATCTCGTGCCGCGCCGCAACTACATGATGGGACGCTGGATCAAGGGTTCCGGATGGTACCCGAACTTTCGCCAGCCGCAGCTCTTCCGCAAGGGCACGATGCGGTATGCCGATGATCCCGTGCACGAAGGCTACCAACTCTTGACGCAACGGCCGCTAGGACGACTGCACGGCGCCATCTGGCAGCTTCCGTTTCGCAATCTCGAGGAGGTTATCAACAAGATGAACCGCTATTCCTCCCTCGGCGCGCGAAAACTTTCAGGAAAGCGCGTCTCGATGGGGAGCGCGCTCGGGCATGGTCTGTGGGCTTTCTTTAAGCACTACCTGTTCAAGCAGGGCTGCCGCGACGGCTGGGCGGGCTTTGTCATTGCGTTGGGAAATTTCGAAGGCACCTTTTATCGTTATGCCAAGCATTACGAGCAAATGAAAGCGTGGTCGGCGCCACCGACCGCCCCGTTGCTGCGGCCGCCCGCAACAGCGGATGCTAGCTCGGCCCCAACGGAGCGCGAGGGCCCGCACGGTTGACCCACGCCGATGTTCTGACAGGTCGGAATTTATGGGGCGAACCGCTCCCACAGCCGCCGGCGAACCGCACGCGACGCGTTACGCGCGACGCGGAACGGCAGAGCGAGATAATACTTGCGAACGATCTCCCAGCGTTCGTGCGGCGCCACGCCCCTCGTTGCCTCACGCGGAACATACCAGCCGTTGTTCTCGAAACGGCGGATCAGGCGGTAGCCGGCGGCTCGTAGAAACCGGTGCTTCTTGAGATTGCCGACGTGATCTTCGAGCAATACCAGACGCGGGCGCCAACGCGCGAAGTCAAATCCGCTCAGCACCTCGAGCTCGTGACCCTCGACATCGACCGATAGGAGATCGAACCCGGCCGGCGCGCGGGCCTCAGTCAGAATGTCGTCGAGCGTCCTCACCGGTACTTCGATGATTCGCTCCGGCTGCGAACCCGGTGCCATTCGGTCGCGATCGAGCGCTGACAATGCACCGGCAACATGCAGCTGCATGCGCCGACCTGCATTCTCCGGCGACGAGCAAGCCACGGCAAACACCTTGGCCGAGCGCGCACGGCAGAGATCGCCGGCAAGGTCGGGCTGCGGCTCGATGAGGACGCCGGTCCAACCGAGCTGCTCCAGATGCCAGGTCTGCGATTCCTGCTGCGGCCGATTGGCGCCGACCTCGACAAAGAAGCCCGACTGCGCGCCGCCGAAAAACTCCCGCACAAGCTTCTGCTCGCGCCGCTCGGGCAACGTCATGCGCGCAGCTCCGTGCGGTCTCAACCGCCCCTAGCCGGCAGGCACCCGCGATCGGCGGACGATCTTGGACGTGCTGAAACCGGGCATGAGATCGATAAGGATCACTTCGCCGCCGTCGCTCTCGACGAGCTCGTGTCCCACCACCTCCTCGCGGCGGTAGTCGCCACCTTTGGCCAAGACCTTAGGACGTACGCGCCGGATCAGCTCGAGAGGCGTATCCTGATCGAAAACGACGATGAGATCGACCGCCTCGAGCGCCGCCAGCACTTCGGCCCGCGCGTGCACCTCCTGAAGTGGCCTGCCCTCGCCTTTCAAACGTCTCACCGAGGCGTCGCCATTGAGACCGACAACGAGTCGGTCGCACGCGGCGCGGGCCTCGGATAAGAGCTTAACGTGCCCAGGGTGCAGCAGATCGAAGCAGCCGTTGGTGAAGCCGATGCGCAGGTCGCGCCATTCGGCGAGCCGCTCGTCGAGCACCGACCAGTCGAAAATGACCTTCTCCTCCGGTGCGAGCGAAGCGGCGGGAAGAATGCGCGAGCGCAGCTCCACAGCCGAGACCGTCGCGGTGCCGCGCTTGCCGACTACTACTGCGGCAGCCGCATTGGCCGCACGCACCGCGGGCTCGTAGCCTGCCTTGGTCGCCAGCAGCACCGCGAGCGCCGCAACCACGGTATCGCCTGCGCCAGACGTGTCCCTCAGCTTGACAGGATAGGCGGGCACGTGAACCGCGGCCCCCTCCGCCGGCACCAGGATCAAGCCAGCGTCGCTCAGCGAAACGACGACAGCGTCGGTCCCCAATAGGCGATTCAATTGCGCTGCCGCCGCAATCACGTCTGCGTCGGAATCGGCCCGCTGGCGCGTGGCTTCCGAGAGTTCCTTGCGGTTTGGCTTGATCACCGTCGCGCCCCGATAAACGGAATAGTCGACTGCTTTGGGGTCGACGATTATTGGTATTCCCGCCTTTCTCGCTGCGTCGATGACCTCCCGAATGACGCGCGGCGTCAGCGTGCCCTTGGCATAGTCGGACAAGACGAGGCTCGCCGCGCGCGGTAAAGCCGCCAGTGTGCGATCGATAAGAGCTTTCTCGGTCTTGGCGTTGAGCGCTTCCGCCAACTCCCAGTCCGCCCGCAACAGATGGGTGGAATGATGCTCGGAGACGAAACGAACTTTTCGTGTAGTCGGACGCCCTGCATCGACGACAAGATGGGGCTCGATCAAGGGTTCGGCGGCCAGCGCCCGCATCAGCGTGCGGCTGGCTTCATCCTCTCCCACGACCCCGAGAAAAATGCAGCGCGCACCAAGCGCCGCAATATTGCGCGCAACGTTGCCGGCCCCGCCGACCGTGAGCTCGTTGCGTTTCACTGCGAGAATCGGAGCGGGCGCCTCGGGCGAGATGCGGGATACTTCGCCGTAGACGAAGTCGTCGAGCATCAAATCTCCAACGCAGACGATGGTCTGCTCGGGAATGAGCTTGAGCGCGTCTTCGAAATTAAACATGGCGCTATCGCTGGGTACTCACTGGGGCGGCAACCTTCATCGGTACCGGTCAGGCTGATTCAGGAACAAGGTAACATAGCGATACACCCCCTCCTCGAGCGGGGTGAAGCCGCCGTTGTAGCCTGCCCGACGCAGATTTTCGACTTTGGCTTCGGTGAAATATTGATACTGCTCGCGGATCGCCGAAGGCATATCGACGTATTCGATCTGCGGCTCTCGCCCGAGCGCGCGGAACATGGCAGCGATCAGATCGCGAAAGCTGCGCGCTTTGCCCGTACCGACATTGAAGATGCCCGAAACCGACGGCGTGTCGACGAGCCAGCGCATCACCGCCACCGCATCATCGACATAGACGAAGTCGCGTTTCTGCTCGCCATCGCCGACACCCTCGCGGTGGGATTTGAACAAACGCACCGGCTTGCCGCCTTTCGCCTCATCGAAGCGCTTGGCGATCAAGCTCATCATTTCGCCCTTGTGATATTCGTTCGGGCCGAACACGTTGAAGAATTTGAGCCCTACCCATTGCGGCGGAAGCTTCGCCCGGTTTGCGACGCGATCAGCTAAGGCGAGATCGAACAGATGCTTGCTGAAGCCGTAGAGATTCATGGGCTTGAGCCGCTGCAGCGCAGCAACCGACCAATCGTCATCGAAGCCCGCAGCACCCTCGCCATAGGTTGCGGCCGAAGAGGCATAGATGAAGGGCGTGCGCGTTGCCGTGCACCAATCCAGAAGTTTGAGGGAAAGACGAAAATTGGTGGCAAGGACGACATCTGCGTCGGTGGCGGTGGTGTCCGAGATGGCGCCGAGATGGATGACGGCGTCAAGCTTGCGGCGCTCCAGCCAGCCGATCAGCTCGCCCGGCGGCACCACATCGGCGAGCTGGCGCTTGCCGAGATTGCGCCATTTTCCGGCGTCGCCGAGCGCGTCATTAACCACGATGTCGGTTCGCCCGGCCTCGTTGAGGCCGGCGATCAGATTGGACCCGATGAAGCCGGCTCCGCCGGTGACCAATAGCATCCCTAACCGCCGCGGCTCCTTGGCTTCCCTTTGCCCCAGGGCGTCCAACCGTGCAACTTCTCGAGCCGGACAGCGTCGTGCAACTTCTCGAGCCGGACAGCGTAAAGGCGGCCGGGCCGTGAATTTGGTAGGCTCCGGTACACTGGACAGGCCCCAAGGGGCACGCTAACCGGCCTTTCGGCTCAGCCAAAGGCCGCCGGGATAGAACTGACAATATATTCAGTTCTTCGCTTCAATTGAACCTCTGCTCGCGGTGCCAGGGACACATGTCGAATTCGCCAATCCTGATCATTCCTTACATGTGGATTGGCGATTTCGTTCGCTGTCACACGGTCGTAAAACTGCTGAAACAACGGTCGCCGACCGCGGCAATCGACGTGTTGACCACACCGATGGTCGCCCCGCTCCTCGACTACATGCCGGGCGTGCGCAAGGGCATCGTCGCCGACTTGCCGCGCCGACGGCTCGCCTGGAAGGAGCATCGCGCGCTCGCCCAGAGGTTACGGGCAGAAAACTATGCTCAGGCGCTCGTCATGCCGCGGACTTGGAAAGCCGCATTGGCACCCTCGCTGGCCGGAATTCCGCGCCGCACCGGCTTCGTCGGCGAAGCCCGTTTTGGGCTGATCAATGATTTACGCTTCGGCGAGCGCCGGCTCCCGCGCATGGCCGACCGCTGCGCCATGTTGGCCTTGCCCAAAGGCGAGGCCGCCCTGGCCGCATGGCCATTGCCCGAACTCAAGGTGTCGGCGCCCGAGTGCGCCAACTGGCGCCGGCGGTTGGGCATCGTGGCCGACGGTCGCACCGTCGTTGTGCTCGCACCGGGCGCGGTCGGTCCGTCCAAGCGCTGGCCTGCCGCATCCTACGCCGAGCTCGCGCGCCGGCTTGCCGCCGAGGGCCATTGGATCTGGATGATCGGCGGACCGAACGAAAAGGAGCTTGCCGCAGAGATCGCCAACCGCGACGACATTCGCGACCTCACCGGGCCTGACCTGCGCAACGCCATTCTCGCGCTCGCGGCGGCAGACCTCGCGGTGTCGAACGATTCCGGTCTGCTGCACGTCGCAGCCGCCCTCGGCACACCGGCTATCGGAATCTTCGGCCCGACCAGCGCATGGCACTGGGCTCCGCTCAACCCGATCGCCGCAACGATCGAAACCACGCACGACCTGCCGTGCCGGCCTTGCCATAAGCCGGTCTGCCGCCTCGGCCATCACCGCTGCATGCGCGACATTTCCGTTGATCGGGTCGCCATGTCGGTCCGGCAAATCATTGCCGGTGCACCGGCGCGCGCGTCGATCTGAGCCTCGCATTGCCCATTTGCCGGAACGAGCCACGCGCCGAACGCTTAGGCCAGCTGTTCGAACGCTCCGAGGACATCCGAGACGGACGGCTGCTTGTGCTTGCCCCCAACCACTACGATCGGTCCAGCCCCCATCGGTCCGGTGAGGCCAGGCTCGCTCGCCACAAAGATTGCGACGAGCGGCACGCCGAGTGCCGCCGCGAGATGGATGAGGCCGGTATCCACGCCGATGACGAAGGATGCCTCCGCAATGAGCGCCGCCATTCGGTCGAGCGGTTGCCGCTCTGCCACGTGGGCATTCGCGAGCGCCGCAGCGATGCGCCTGCTGCGCGCGTGCTCCGCCTCGGTCCCCCATGGCAACAAGAGCGAACTGCCGCACGCGGAGAGCGCGCGACCGAGTGCGACCCACGAGGCCTCGGGCCACTGCTTTTCCACGCGCGCTGTAGCATGAAGCAGGATCCCGTATGGCGCTCCGGTCGTTCCTCCAATCTCCTTGCGCGACAGCCCGAAGTCGATGCCGCCATCGGGCGTGTAGCCGAGCGCGAGCCCGGTCAGGATGCGATTGCGTGCGATGGCGTGGAGATCGCGCGCGACGCGATGCTTCACGTCGTAAAACCGGGACGCGGCCGGCTCGCGGATGCTGTCCGCTTCATAGCCGTGCCGCCGGCCGCGCGCGAGCCGCGCAACGAGCGCGGAGCGCACCAGGCCCTGGGTGTCGATGACATCATCGTAGGCGCGCGCCCGCAGGACGCGAGCGAAGCCAGCGATTTCGCGCCATGTCGATGCTGCAAGCAGCGCCCCCCGCCAGCGGCGCGACGCAATCGGGATGACGTCGGAGACGGCTGGATGAATCCGAACAAGGGGAGCGAATGCCTCCTCCACGACCCAGCAGAACCGTGCCCGTGGCCGTTGCCGCCGCGCCTCCGTCAGCGCCGGCATGTGGTGGATCACGTCGCCGAGCGATGAAGTCTTGATGAACAGGATATCGGACATTTGCAAAAGCCCTGTGCGGGCCATGGCGGCTTGTCAGCGGGCGCGAACGCGTGCATTCACGCCACCGAGCGAATGCTCACGAGAGCGCAAGCAGCGACGCCAAGGCACATGAGTGGGCCTCCAGCATGACGGTCCTGGTCACCGGCGGCGCCGGCTATATCGGAAGCCACATGGTTCACGCCCTCCTCGAAGCCGGAGAACTGGTGGTGGTGCTCGATAACCTTGCAACCGGCTTCGATTGGGCGGTAGCGCAGGGCGCCTTGCTCACCATCGGCGACGCCGGCGATCAACCGATCGTGACCGAATTGATCGCCAAGCATCGAATCGATTCTATTATCCATTTCGCCGCCTCGGTGGTCGTGCCTGACTCGGTTCGCGATCCGCTCGCCTACTACCGTAACAACACGGTGAATTCGCGCGCCTTGATCGAGGCCGCCGTCAAAGGAGGCGTGCGCCATTTCATCTTTTCCTCGACCGCCGCGGTCTACGGCAATCCCGAGCGGATACCCGCACGCGAAGAGGATGTCACGGTCCCAACCTCGCCGTATGGGTCCTCCAAGCTGATGACCGAGATCATGCTGCGGGATACCGCGAGCGCCCATGGGCTGCGCCACGTCATCTTGCGCTACTTCAACGTCGCTGGCGCCGACCCCCTCGGCCGCTCCGGCCAATCGACGAAGGGGGCGACCCACCTTATCAAGGTCGCGGTGGAAGCGGCGCTCGGCCTGCGGCCGAAAGTCGAGGTCTTCGGCACCGACTATCCGACGCCGGACGGCACCTGCATCCGTGATTATATCCACGTGTCCGATCTCGCGCGCGCGCATTCCGACGCGCTGGCGTATCTGCGCACGGGCGGCGCCTCCATCACGCTCAACTGTGGTTACGGCCGGGGTTTCTCGGTGCTCGAAGTGATCGACACGGTCAAGCGCGCTTCCGGCGTCGACTTCAAAATCGAAACCGCTCCCCGGCGGTTGGGAGATCCCGCATGGCTCGTGGCGGCTTCCGAGCTCGCCCGCGCTGTGCTCAAATGGCAGCCGCATTTTGACGATTTGGAAACCATCGTGTGCCACGCGTTGGCATGGGAACGCAAGCTTCTGATGCGCGCCGGCTGACCTCTGCAAAATTGCCGATTTCAGCTTGAAAAGGCCGCTGGCCTGGGCAAGAACGGCTCGCTGCAGCGCGCCGGTCGCGCCGCGTAATGGATGGGGCATGCTCAAGTCGTATTTTCAACGATGGTTTGCCGACCCCAACGGCACGGCCGTGTTGGTCCGCCGATTGCTCGCGGAGCAGGCCGCAGGTCAATGGCGACGCTATGCACTCGCATTCGGCCTGATGGGAATAGCCGCGGCCAGCACCGCGCTCGGCGCCTATTTGGTCGGTGATGTGATCAATCAGGCGTACGTCCACAAGAATCTAACCGGCATCGTCATCCTCGCGCTCGCCACCGCCGTGATCTTCATGGTCAAGGGAATGGCCACCTATGGGCAGGCGGTGATGCTCGCCCGCATCGGCAACAGGATCATCGCCCACAATCAGCAGGAGATGTTCGCCAAGCTGCTGCGGCACAACATCGGTTTTTTTGCCGACCGCCACAGCTCCGAGTTCATGGCGCGGCTCACCACCGGTGCGGCCGCCGCCAGCCAGGTGCTAAACCTGCTGATCACAGCGTTCGGTCGCGATCTGCTCTCGCTCATCGCCCTCTTGGCCGTCATGGCCGTGCAAGACCCGGTGCTCTCTGCGCTCAGCATCATCGTGGTGCCCCCGGCTATGCTGATCCTGCGCAAGATGATTCGCCGCATCAAGACGATCGCGCACCATCAGTTCACCGGCAGCGCGCGCATTCTCGAAACGCTGCAGGAGACGCTGCAGGGCATGCGTATCCTCAAGGCGTTCACGCTCGAAGATGCCATGCGCGAGCGCTTCAATTCCCGTGTCGCCGAGCTCGAGCACGAGTCGAACAAGTGGGCGCGGGTCGCTTATCGCTCGGGTCCACTGATGGAGGCCCTCGGCGGGTTCGCAATCGCCGGAGCGCTGGTTTACGGCGGCTTCCGGGTGATCGAGACCGGAGCAACCCCGGGTCAATTCTTCTCGTTTCTCGCGGCCTTCATGCTCGCTTACGAGCCGGCCAAGCGCCTTGCCCGCCTCAATCTCGACCTCAATAGCGGACTGGTGGGAGTGCGCATCCTGTTCGATGTCATCGACCATCCGCCCACGGAACCCGCCGAGGAAGGCAAGCCCCCGCTCAAGCTTTCGCGGGCACGGGTGGAATTCGCAAACGTGCAGTTCGCGTACCGTGCCGGCGAGAAGGTGATCAAGAACCTGTCCTTCGTCGCCGAGCCCGGAAAGGTCACTGCGTTAGTGGGACCCTCCGGCGGCGGCAAGTCAACGATCTTCAATTTGATGCTGCGCTTCTATGAGGTCGATGGCGGCGCCGTCATTATCGACGGGCAGAACATCGCGGCGGTGTCGCGCCGGTCGCTGCGCAGCCAGGTCGCCTATGTCGGGCAGAATGTTTTTCTATTTCGCGGCTCGGTGCGTGAGAACATCGCGCTGGGACGATTGGGCGCGACCGAGGCCGAGATTGTCGCCGCCGCCAAGGCCGCTTACGCCCACGACTTCATCATGGCCTGCCCGCGCGGATATGACACGCCGGTCGGCGAACATGGATTGCAGCTTGCCGGCGGCGAGCGCCAGCGCATTGCAATCGCCCGCGGGCTTCTCAAGGACGCGCGGCTGATTCTGCTCGACGAGGCCACCGCATCGCTCGATTCCGAATCCGAGCGGCAGGTTCAGGGCGCGATCGAGCACTTGTGCCAGGGGCGGACGACCATCGTGATCGCGCATCGCCTGCATACGGTGGTGGATGCCGATCGCATCTTCGTCATCGAGGATGGAGCGGTCGTCGAATCGGGGCGTCACGACGATCTGCTGCGCAGGGGCGGGCGTTACACGTCGTTTTATCGCTTGCAGCTGCGGGAGCAGGAGCCGAGCCCGCCGCCGGTCGCCATCGCATCCTCCGCTTGAATTCTGCCTTGGCTGCAAGAGCGATCATGAGCGCCCACAGCTACGTTATCCCGCCGCCGCCCCAGTCCGCCATCGCGGTTGCCGGCACCGACAAGACGTTTCCGGTGCGCCGGATCTGGTGTGTCGGCCGCAATTACGAAGAACACATCCGCGAGATGGGGCAGGACGTGCGCGACCCGCCGTTCTTCTTCGCCAAGCCGGCCGACGCGATCGTGCCGGATGGGGCAAGCGTGCCCTACCCTCCACTCACCAAGGACATGCACCACGAGGTTGAGCTCGTGGTGGCGCTCAAATCGGGCGGAAGGAACATCCCGCTCAGCAAGGCGCTCGACTGCATCTACGGCTACGGTGTCGGCATCGACCTTACGCGTCGCGATCTGCAGATCGCCTCGCGCGACATGAAGCGGCCGTGGGAGATCGGCAAGGCGTTCGATGCGTCGGCGCCGTGCGGAGCGCTGCAGCCAGCCAGCAAGATCGGCCATCCCAGCAAAGGCCGCATCGCGCTCAAGGCCAATGGCGAGGTGCGGCAGCAGGGGGATCTGGCGCAGATGATCTGGAACGTGCCCGAGATCATCGTCAAGCTCTCGGAAATGGTCGAGCTCGGCGCTGGTGACATCATCATGACTGGAACGCCGTCGGGCGTCGCCGCGACGGTGCCCGGCGACAAGCTCCAATGCGAGATCGAGGGCGTCGGCACCTTGACGGTGACGATCAGTCCGCCGGCGGCGTAGATGCGCACGACAACGGACCTAATCTTATAATCCCAAATAGGCGCGCCGTACGCGGTCGTCGGCCAACAGCGCCTCGCCCGTGCCGGAGAGCGTGATCCTCCCATTCTCGAGCACGTAGGCGTGGGCGGCGAGCCTGAGCGAAACCGCGACGTTCTGTTCGACCAGGACGCAGGTGAGGCCTTCGTGGTTGAGGTCGCGGATCGTGCGCAGCAGGTGCTGCACGACCGCGGGCGCCAAGCCCAGCGACGGTTCGTCGAACATGACGAACTCCGGCGCGCCCATGAGGCAGCGGCCGATCGCCAGCATCTGCTGCTCGCCGCCCGAGAGCGTGCCCGCAGCCTGCCCTAAGCGCTCGGCGAGCACCGGAAACAACGCCAATACTCGGTCGAGATTTTTCGCGCGGCCAGCGCGTGCGCGTGGAAGCATCGCGCCCACGTCGAGGTTCTCAGAGACGGAGAGCGTCGGAAACACCTGCCGGCCCTCCGCCACTTGGCCGATGCCGAGGTTGCAGACCCGGTAGCTGTCCCATCCGCCGATGTCGGTATCGCGGAAGGCGATGCGCCCGCGCGTCGGACGATGCATGCCGGCGATCGTGCGAATGAGCGACGTCTTGCCGGCTCCATTCGCCCCCACGATGGCAACGATCGTCCCTTGGTCGATCTCAAGCGACACGTCATCGAGCGCCTGCGCGTCGCCGTGAAAGACATCGAGGTGGTCGACGCGCAGCATCACTCGACCGCCTCGGCGCCGAGATAAGATTGCACCACTGCGGGCTCGCGCACTACGGCTTCGGGCGGACCTTCGGCGATCGCCGCACCGTGGTGCAACACCAGCACGCGCGCGGCGAGCGCCATCACCGCGCGCATGACGTGCTCGATCAGGAGAATGGTCAGCCCCGACTCGCGGTTGAGTTCGGTCAATACCGAAACCATGCGGTCGGTCTCGGCCGGCCGCAACCCCGCCATCACCTCGTCGAGCAACAGAAGCTTCGGATCGGTGGCGAGCGCGCGCGCGACTTCGAGACGCTTGCGGTCCGGCAGCGTCAGCGCGGACGCGGGTTGATGACGCTTCCCGAACAGATCGAGCCGCACCAGGACTTCGTGCGCGCGGCGGCGCGCCACGGTGGGATCGTGCCGACGCAACATCGCGCCGATGATGACATTGTCCTCCACCGAAAGCGCCGGGAACGGACGCACCAGCTGGAAGGTGCGGCCGATGCCGCGGCGGCAGATCTCGTCGGGCGCAAGGCCGTCGATGCGTTCGCCGGCGAAGGCAATCGATCCTCGGTCGGGCGCGAAGGCCCCGGCAATGACGTTGAACAGCGTGGTCTTGCCCGCTCCGTTCGGGCCGATCACGGCAAAGATCGAGCCCTGCGCGACGCGAAAGCTCACGTTGTCGACCGCGAGCAGCCCACGAAAGCGCTTGCCAACTCCATCAACCGTGAGAAGCGCCGTCATGATCGCCGCCCGTTCACGCCCAGCTTGGCGGCAAGCCACGGCCACACGCCGCCCGGAAGCGCCATCACCACGGCGAGCAAACAGAGCCCATAAAACACCTGTTTAGCCCCGGGCGCGTCGAAACCGAGCGCGGTCAATAACTCCTGCATGGCCTCGGACAGGCCGGTCAGGAGAAATGCACCGATGAGGGGGCCGAACAGCGTGCCGATCCCGCCGATGATCGGCCCCAGGATCAGCTCGATCGAACGCGAAATGTGAAACACCTGCTCCGGGAACAGATTGTTGTAATAGAACGCGAAAAACACGCCGGCGACCGCCGTCATGCCCGCCGAGAGGACGACCGCGTACATCTTGTAGCGAAACGTATCGATGCCCAGCGAGCGGGCGGCGACTTCGTCCTCCCGGATCGCCTGCCAGTAATAACCTACGCGACTCTTGAGCAGGATGTGGCAAAGGGCGAATGCGGCGATCGTCAGCGCGAGCATCACGTAATAGAACATCGTTGGATTCCCGCGCAGATTCCACAGGTCGTTGCGCGTGTAATTGGCGACCGGTAGAAAGAAGCCGCTCGAAGCACCGACCCACGTGAAATGATCGAAGCCGATGCGCGCGAACTCGGCAAAGGCGATGGTGAGAATCGCGAAGTAAACGCCGCCCACGCCGAAGCGAAATGCGAGAAACCCGATGATGGCGCCGCAGGCCATCGCAATCGCAATCGCCGCCGCCAATCCGAGCCAGGGCGCAATGCCGAAATGCACGTAGAGCGCCGCGGCCGCATAACCGCCGAGCCCGACGTAGATGGCGTGGCCAAGCGAGAGCTGTCCGGCGAAGCCCATCATCACGTTCCAGGCCTGGCCGGTATAGGCGAAATAGAGAACGATAATGAGGACAGTGAGCAGGTAGTCATTGGCGATCCAGGGCGCCGCCAGCAGCACGACGAGTAATCCCGCCAGCAGCACAAGGCCGCGGCGCGGAACTCCGTCGAACAGCCGCCCGATCATGACAGTCGCTTGCCCAGAAGGCCTTGTGGCCGGAACAGCAGCACCAGCACGAGCAGGCCGAACGAGAACATGCTCTTGGCCGACGGAGTGAAGAACAGGCCGGCCATCGCCTCGGTGAGCCCGATCAGCACGCCGCCGAGCACCGCGCCCGGCATCGAGCCGAGCCCGCCGGTGATGACGATGATGAAGGCGAGCAGCGTCAAGGCGGGTCCGAGCGCCGGGGTCACGTCGACCAACAGCACGAGCATGGAGCCCGCCGCTCCGACGCAGGCGGCGCCGAGGCCGAACGTGAGCGCGTAGAGGTGCTTGACGTTGAGTCCCACGACCAGCGCGCCGGTATAGTTGTCGGCACACGCGCGGATCGCCTTGCCCAGCGGCGCAAAACGGAAAAAGCCGAACAGCGCGGCCGTGATCACGACGGTTGCTGCGCCGGCATAGACCTTGGTCGCGTCGATGATCAGCGGCCCGACGAGGAAGCTGTCGAACGAATACGACGTCTGCACGTTGCGCGCATCCGGCCCGAACGCGATCAGCAGCACGTTGACGATGATGAGCGCGACCGCAACCAGCAGAATAAACTGGCTGTGCTCGGGCCGGGTGATGAACGGATTGATGATGCCCGCCTGCAGCGCATAGCCCAGCGCGAACAGGACGGCGGCGAGCGGCACCACCATGGCCAGCGGGTCGAGGCCGAAACCGTTGAACAGCACGATCGCCAGGTACATCGCCACGGTCATCATCTCGCCATGGGCAAAATTGACGACGCGCACGACCCCGAAGATGACCGAGAGGCCGACCGCCATCAGGCCATAGACGAGCCCGGTCAAAAGACCACTGACCGCGACGTTCAGATAGATCTCTGCGGGCACCGATCGATCCTGCCCCAAGCGCGTCTAGACCCGTCCATAGCGAGGCTCCGCCGGTGCCACGGCCGGAGCGTGATCGGCGTAAGACGCTCTCAGCCGCGCCGCTCGTACGGGCTCATCGGCAATTCGGGCTTGGCGTTGGAGGCCGCCTTGGGCGCGATCGTGAGAAGCTTGCCGCCGCGGTTCTGGATTCCGGCGTTCTTGAGCTTGTCGTTCTGGCCCTTGGCGTCGAACTGGATCCCCGGACCGATGCTGACGTTATCGGTAATGTTGGTGGTGCGGATGGCATCGGCGAGCGCCTTCGGATCGGTCGAGCGCGCCCGCTTATAGGCATCTGCCGCAACCAGCAGCGCCTCGAACGTGAAGACGTGATTGGTGTTCATGTTGATGCCGGGATAGGCCTTGGCGAGGGCGGCTTCGAGCTGCTTGCTCAATGTCTTGTTGGGATCGTACCAGGGTACGAAGCTCATCGGCCCGTCGGACAGCTTGCCCAACGTCTTGAGGTACTGGTCCTCGTACCAGCCCGGCCCCATGCTCAGCACCACCATTGGCGACCAGCGCTGCTTGACCAGTTCGCGCGTGATCAGGATCGCGTCATTGAGACGGCTGACCATGAGCAACGCCTCCGCGCCCGTCGCTTTGGCCTTGGCCACTTCGACCGAGAGGTCGCGCGCGGTCGGATCGTAAGCCATCTGCTCGACGATCTTGTAGGGCATGTTGAAGCGAGGCAGCACCGTATTGATGCCCTGCTGCATCGAGGTGCCGAAGGTGTCGTTCACATGCATGAACACGACCGATTTCGGCGCCGCGCCGGTCGCTTCGAACAGCTCCTTCTGATTGGCGAAGGCGTCGCTGAGGATCATCGGGGCAGTGGGAAAATTCCGGAATACGAATTTGTAGCCCTGCTCGGTGATCTGCGGAGCAGCCGCGATATTGATGACGAAGGGAATGCCCTTCTGCTCGGCGACTTGCGCGATCGCGGTGCTCTGTCCGGAATCGAAGGCCCCGACCAAGAGCTGCGCGCCGTCGTTAATCAGTTTTTCCGCTCGCGCCCGCGCCACCTCAACGTTGGTCTCGGTGTCGGCGTTCATGATTGCGAGTTCGGGAAGGCCGAGCTCCTTGAAGATCGCCGGCGCCAACTCGACCCCGCGCTGACAATCCTGCCCGATCCCCGCCTGGGCGCCCGAGCGCGGCAGCAGAACGCCGACCTTGAGCGGGGCGCCCTGTGCACGCGCGAAGTTGAGCCCCGTGCTGGTCGCGGCGAGCAATCCGCCGATGCCGCCGGCAAAGCTGCGGCGGGTGACGCGGGCGGATTTGAGTGGCCATGTACGGTTCATGTGTGCTCCTCCCAAACGATACGCCGTCGCGTGCTCGGTTTCTCTTACAGTTCCCTCGCGGATGCAATGGGCCATGGCAGCGCGGGAAAGCGCCGCGATCGATATTATTTGTTGCGCGGCGGGATCTGGATCAGTTCGGCGAGTTGCTGCTTGGTGAGTGGCGCGTCGATGAATTTGAGCTTGACCGCATCCCGCTGTATGCCGTCGATATCCTTCATCTCGTCGGTCTGCATCGCCTCCTTCGGGTGAAACTCCTTGATCGAGCCTTCGATCAAAGCCCGGTCGAGCTTCATCTTCTCCGCATACATGTCGATCGCCTTCGGATCCGCGTACATCCAGTCGACCGCTTCCCGGTAGCCTTGAACGAAACGCATGATCGCGTCCTTCTTGTTCTTCAAGGCGTCGGCATTGACGATGATCGTTCGCACCGTCTGCCCGCGCAGCGAAGGCGCGTCGCTGCCGCGGATGAGGATGCGGATCCGGCCCTCCTTGAGCTCCTTCATGCCGAACGGCGGAGCGGCCCATCCGATGTCGATCTGGCCGGACATGACTTGGGTCAGCGTGCCGGCCGGGCCGCCGGTGGGCGTCGGCTTGGCTTTGACGCCGAGTTCGTCGGCGAAGGCCAGCACCAGGTTGTTCGAACTCGAGCCGCTGGTTGAGTAGGCGATCGTATTATTGGCGTTGACGTCCTTGATGGTTTTGAGTGGCGAATCCGCTTTCACGTACCAATAGAGGTCTCCGGTCCCGGTGAAAGCGGGCAGCAGAATGCGCACCGGCGCGCCCCTGGCGAACGCGCGCATGACGCCAGCAACGCCGACGCCGGCGCCGAGATCGGCGCTGCCGGCAATAACGGGCTGCAGGGTCTCGCCCGCCCCTTGGGTACCGACATTCTCGAGCACGAGGTTGAGCCGTTTGAAGATGCCGGCGTCCTGGCCCAGCGTCGGCGCCTGGTTTTCCCAATTGTTGATCTGGCCGATCGCGACCTTGAGCTGGTCTTCCCCGCGCGCCGGTGCCGCGGTGAAGCCGGTCGCGGCGAGCACGGCAAGGCTAGAACCGAGGCAAGCCCTCAGCGCGTTCCTCACAACATTGAATCTCATCGGGTCCTCCTCATCTTTTCCTTTGACCCCGAGCCCGCGTTTTAGGCGACCTCGAGCGCGTCACCGATGCGGCCTGCGGCCGCGCCTTGAACACCGCGCGCGGCGGGAGTCCGCCGGACCGCCCCAGGCGCAACGTCCAATATTCCCACGTCCGGTTGGTTACGTTGGGCATCGCGTTGAGCGAGCCGGCGAGCCGGGTTTCGCCCGCGGTCAATGTCGCGACCTTGCCGAGGAGCTGCGCGCGCAGCTGATACTCCGCGTTGTGGCACATGAAGATCGCGCGCGACACCAGCTCGCGCACATCGCCGCCGACCACGGTCGCGCCGTGATTGTTCATCAGCACCGCACCGTGCGGCCCGAGTGCGCGCGCAAGCGAGCGGCCCTCTTCCGGCTTGACCACCAGCAGATTGGTATCGCCGAACTCGTCGCGCTGGTTCCAGAACGGCACCGTTTCGCCCGCCGCCGCCCCCAGGTGGAAGACCGGAACGATGGGAACGCCGGCGATACAGAACGGCATCACCGCGGGCGCGTGATGGTGGCAGACCGCCGTCACGTCGGGCCGCGCCTGATAGATGCAGCCGTGGATCACCCGCTCGGCGTAGAGCTGGACCCTGGGCGGCGCGACCGGCTTGGAATCGAGGGTGAATTCCAGGACATCGGCCGGCTCGACGACGCCAGGCGAGCGGGAGCGCGAGAGCAGATAGCGGCCTGGATCGTTTGGATGGCGCAGGCTTACATGGCCGAACGCATCGAGCACGCCTTCGTTCGCCAAGATGCGATTGGCAAGCGCGACTTGGTAGCAGGCGTCGGAGAGATTGTCGGACACGGCTTTCCCGTTCTGAATGAACCTTGATGCCGCCGGAGCAAAGCGGAAACGGCCGCCGTTGCCAAGCGGCGCGGCGTGCGAGGGAAAGAGTGCCTTGCCAAGACGGTCTGATCTCAGCAGATTTGCGCGTCCCGCCGGGGTCGAAATTGGAGAACGATGCATGCATCCTTTGGTCGCCGTCATTGCGCCGGGCATGATGGGCGCCGCCGTCGGCAAGCGGCTGGTCGATCACGGCCTCAAAGTGCTGACCTCGCTCGAGGGGCGCAGCTTCGAGACGAGCGCGCGCGCCAAGGCCGCGGGAATGCTCGCCGCGAGCGACGAGGAGATCGTCGCGGCCGATTTCATCTTGTCGATCCTGCCGCCGGGCGACGCCGTCGCGCTGGCGCAGCGGTTTCAACCGGCGCTGACCGCCAGCAACAGCAAGCCCGTTTATGTCGACTGCAACGCGGTGAGCCCACGCACCACCGAGCGCATCGCCGCCGTGATCGCGCCGACCGGCTCGCCCTTTGTCGATGCCGGCATTATCGGTGCGCCGCCGAAAGCAAACGACGCCGGCCCCCGCTTCTACGCTTCCGGCCCCGCTGCGCCGCGCTTTGCTGCGCTGAAGGACTACGGGCTCGACGTCCGCGTGCTTGGCGGTCCCATGAGCGCGGCCTCGGCGCTGAAGATGTCCTATGCCGGGATCACCAAGGGCACGCAGGCGCTGGGCGCGGCGATGATGCTGGCGGCGACGCGCGGCGGAACGGCCGATGCGCTCTTCGCCGAGTTGCAAGGGAGCCAGCCGCAGATGCTGGCTTGGCTCAAGCGCGGTCTGGAGCTGATGCCACCGAAGGCCTACCGCTGGATCGCGGAAATGCACGAGATCGCCGATTTCGTCGGCGAAGACCCGTCCGCGCACGAGCTTTACCTCGGCGCGGCGCATTTCTATGAGCAGATCGCGCGCGACTTCGAGAGCGACAAGAAACAGGTTGCAGCGCTCGAGGCGTTCCTGAGCAAGGGCCCAGCGAGTTAGCCGCACCGCCGAGCTTCAACAGCGCGGCCTTCGCCTACAACAGGCCGATCCCTCCATCTGCCGGTGCAGTTGAGCCATCAGCCTGAATGGAGCGCAGAGCAATCTGCGCCTGGCGAGACTGTTCGGATGGCACGACTGAAAGCGAGACACGGTGCGGTTGCAGCGCTCCCTGTAAAGAACAGGCCGGAAACAGGGACGCTCGGCCGGCGATCATTTCGTGCAGCCGCAGGTTGGTCCGCCGCGCCCACGCTGCCGCTTGGCTTCGTTTGGCCAAAATGATCGTTGGGTTCGTTTGGCCAAAATGCGCAGCCCACCCTCCGCCCTCATGCTGAGGAGCATCGCAGCGCAAAAGGGCATGCATGCTCCGCAGATTGGCTGCGATGCGATGCGTCTCGAAGCATGAGGGCGCGCGCAGTGGCCCGTCCTCATCCTTCGAGACGGCGCTGCGCGCCTCCTCAGGATGAGGCCTTCGAGACGCAGGATGAGGACGACCATCGCTTGCGGCATTCTTCACCATGTCAAACAGCCCATCTCGTTCCCGCGCCCGCATTGCTGCGTCCGGGCTTTGCCTCTTTGGCTTCGCCCGCCTTCGCTGAAGCTTCGGCGGGCAAGTGAACATGGCCGCCAGAGCCCTGGCGGCGGCGGCCACTCACCCCCGTTGAGGGGTGGGCGGAGCGCCGAGAGACGTTCGGGTGCGTGCGAGGCACCCGTTGAAGCGTGCCATGACGCGGCACGCCAGGCGCTTGCGAGGCGCCTTGCGTCCCATGACGCGGGACGCTCGCCTCTCGGCGCTCCACCGTGGCGATTTTGGGCCCAGGTCCCGCTTCCTTTTCCGGCATTTGCGCCGGATCAGTGAGCTCCCGCAGCCAGATGCCTGGCGCGGGGGTCCGGGGCCTCCCGGGGCGAGCGGTTACAAGCCGCCGCCGCAGGACGCCACACCTCGCTCCGCCTTCAGGATGTCTCCGGAGACGCCCCTTAAAGAGCGAGGCTGCAACCGTTGTAGCCTAGCCGCAATCAGTAGTCAAGAGATAAATTCGTCTTGTAGTCATAAAATATTGAACCACGCAATCGTGTGTGTTTGGCTGTTTCGCAAACCGCCTCGTCAGGGGCCGATCGTGAACCCAAGGCCCCAGCACGGCTTTTGTTCAGGTTTGCGCTGACCGAGGAGCTCCGCGCCGATCATGACCAGCACGATCATACCCTGTCTGCGCTATCGCGATGCCCCGCGCATGATCGAGTGGCTGTGCCAAGCGTTCGGATTCGAACGCCACCTCGTCGTCTAGGACGGCAAGGGCGGCATTGCTCACGCCCAGCTCACCCTCGGGCCGGGAATGATCATGCTCGGCACAGCGTGGGGCGATGATGACCCCTTCGGCCGCTTGCAGTCGACGCCGGCTGCGCTCGGCGGAACGACGCAGAGCCCTTATCTCGTGGTGCGGGACGCCGACCAAGTGTACCGGCAGGCGAAGGCGGCGGGAGCAGAGATCGTCATCGAGATCAAGGACGAAGACTACGGCGGTCGTGTCTTCTCGTGCCGCGACCTGGAGGGGCACCTTTGGAACGTCGGCAGCTACGATCCCTGGAAGGCGCCGGGATAGCTTAGCGAATATCAAGCTGAAATGTGCCAATCATTGGGGACCGAAGCGTGCGCGACAGTGCCCTCCGCTTTGATCCCCAAACCATTCATCTCCCAGATGTAGACTTGCCCGCTATCGTGGCGCCACAAAATGTCGCTCTTCCCATCATGGTCGAAGTCGCCGACGCTCTGGATGTGCCAGTCGTTGGGGACCGCAGCGTGCGCGACCGTGCCTTCCGCGTTGATCCCCAAGCCATTCATCTCCCAGATGTAGACCTGCCCGCTGTCGTGGCGCCAGAGAATGTCGCTCTTCCCGTCACCGTCGAAATCGCCGATGCCTTGGATGTGCCAGTCGTTGGGGACCGCAGCGTGCGCGACGCCGCCTTCCGTTTTGATCCCCAAGCCATCCATCTCCCAGATGTAGACCTGCCCGCTGTCGTGGCGCCATAAAATGTCGCTCTTTCCAGCACCGTCGAAATCGCCGACGCCTTGGATGTGCCAGTCGTTGGGGACCGCAGCGTGCGCGACGCCGCCTTCCGTTTTGATCCCCAAGCCATCCATCTCCCAGATGTAGACCTGCCCGCTGTCGTGGCGCCATAAAATGTCGCTCTT
>WNGF01005894.1_pt1 | contig 25773 bp, 24 predicted proteins | sample 5400641 | NCBI WGS metagenome assembly WNGF01 (sample SAMN13153371, study PRJNA577476) | soil metagenome | isolation source: 80 cm soil or saprolite under grassland replicate 2 | place: USA:California | collected 2016-06-15 | reverse complement strand
GCGCTAGTCCAGAGGTACGCCGACATGAGCGCCGTCGTCGCAAGCAGGACGCAGGCCGCCTTGAATGGGAGGTCGGCTACATGAGCGGGGGCAACCATCGCGACTCTCCTCCTCCCGTGCGGGCGGAGACGTGTGAAGCGTCAGGCAGTTCGCTTTCGCGCCACGCGTCCTTATGGAAGAAACGCCCCGGAGAACGACGGATCACAGGTTTAACCGATACGTAACCTGCCGCGCGACGAGGTTTAGAGCATTGACAATCCCGAGCGGCGTTATGAAATCTGGCCAAGCACGGTCAGTACCCGTGAGGCCCTGTTCAGTCCGACCCGCCGGAGCTCAGTCTTCTTACTCACGCGGCCGCGCCCGGGTAGGCCTCGTGCCATCGCTTACGCGGGTGCGCCGCGGGCTTTGGATGTCCCACGGTCAATCAATCCCACCTGCCCAGCTTTGGTAGCGGCCGGGTGATGGCCAGTAGCGCCTGCACCGGGGGCGGCACGCGCTCCCCTCCCTCCCCGCGACGAGCCAACTCTCGTTGCCACGGCCACCTGCGTGCAGATCGCAAGACCAAGTCGTGCCGCTGGCTGCCCGGGGGCGCCCAGACTGGCGACTCTGGGTGATCGCACGGTCTTCTGACAGATTCACGGTGGTCGATCACCGCGGGCACGTCGCCACGCGGGTAGATGTTGCCGAGTGACGATGGAGGCCTGTCTGGTCAGGTGTTGTGGTCCATATAGTGTCGAGTCCAGCCGGGCACTTCAACGTTACCCCCTCTGGGTCGCACACCTCAACCAGATGACGCAGTCACCGGACCCAACCCGAACGGGCCGCATCGAGAGTCAGCGCTTGGTGGCGCGGCGAGTGCGCTCCACACCGTTGGTGAGCGCTTGCTGATACAGCCAGATGTCGCCCCAGTACGCCAGACATCTGAAGCCCTGCTCCAGTTTGGCCTCCGCCTCCTCAGGGCTGGCGACCATGAAGCCTGCGGCTTTGCCGTGTTTCCGGCAGGCTGCGAGGACGCGCTCAACCGCCTCGAGGTAAGAAGGATGTTGGAATTGCGCCGGAATCCCGAGTGAGTTGGTCAGGTCGAAATGACCGATCCAGAGAACGTCGATGCCATCGACCGCGGCGATGCGCTCGACCGATTCGACTCCCTCCACCGTCTCAATCAGGGCGATCAACAGGCCCTCCGCATTGGCGGTCCGGATCTTCTCGGCGACATCGCCACGGCTGTAGTCGTCGTGCGCCACACCGAATGCGGCGCCTCGTCGGCCTGCCGGCGGATATTTCGCCGACTGCACAATAAGGCGAGCCTGCTCCTCACTTTGAACCATCGGCACCATGATGCCCATTGCGCCGATGTCGAGAACTCGCGCGATCAGGTGGTATTCGGTAGCCGGCACGCGTGCCATCGGGACCAGACCCGTTCCACCGCACGAAGCAACTAGCGACTTGACGGTCTGCGTACTCCAGCCGCTGTGCTCCATGTCGAAGATCGCGAAGTCGGCCCCCGAGCTGGCGATGATCCGCCCGATGCCACTGGTGGCGAATTCGAACACCATGGTGCCCAGCGCAACTCCGCCCTCCGCCAGGACGCGCTTCACGCGATTGGCCATCATGGGCGCACTGGCGTCTCGGCGTCGAGCAACCGCTCGCGCAGGCGCGGATGGGACAGCGCCGCGCGGTCGATAATTGAGCGCGGCACGCGGCCGGCAGCGACATCGACGATGCCGCGGCAGGCACTCTCGCCGATGCCCCGGAAGCATTCGTCGGTCCAGCAGATCGCATGGGGCGCGAGGATAACGTTGTCGAGCGCCAGCAGGGGGTCGTCCGGATTGATAGGTTCCGTCTCGAACACGTCGAGCGCGGCCCCGGCCAGCTGTTGAGCAGCCAGCGCCGTCGTCAAGGCCCGCTGATCGACGATCGGTCCACGGGCGGTGTTGATCAGGTACGCGGTCGGCTTCATCAGCGCCAATCGCTGTTGATTCAGCAAGTGGTGGGTCTCCGGGCTGAGAGCGCAATTGATCGTCACGAAATCCGATGCGCGTAAGAGCGTCTCCACATCGACCAACTCCACGTCGTCGGCAGCCGACAGGTAGGGGTCGAACGCCAGGTGGCGCATGCCCAGTGGACGCACCAGCCGGACGATCTCGCGCCCGATGTTGCCCAGGCCGATAATGCCGAGGGTACGGCCCGTTAGACCCGTACCCATGAAGTCCAGCTTGTCGGCCCAGCGGCCCGCCCGCGTCAACCGATCCTTGTCGAACATCCGCAAGCTGAGCGCCAGCATGTACGCCAGCACGCTCGTGGCCACCGGCCGGCGCACGCCATCGGGCGTGATGGTCACCAGGACACCGGCACGCGTACACGCGGCGATGTCGACGTTGTCGTAACCGACTCCGAAACGCGCCACGAGCACCAACCTGTCGGCGCCGGTCAATGTGGCGGCGGTCACGCTTGGCGCCAGGACCAGGAGGGCGTCGAAGCCGCGGATCTGTTCGGGCTGAAGTTCCGGGCTGTGAGACTCGAGGAACGCCCGGGTGATGCCGGGCGCGCGGTCGAGCAGATCCAGCCCAATGTTCCCAAACGCAAGGGTGCTGTTGGCCCTGAGAAAGTCGCGGGTGATGCCAACTCGAAACGTCTCAGGCATGCCGGCTCTGCTCCTCCGCTGGCGGGATCACGCCTTTCTTCAAGATGAAGCAGCCGTAGAAGCGACGCTCACCCGTGGCGATCACGCAGTACGCACCCTTCGCGCGCTCGTAAAACGACATGCGCTCGATACCCGCCAGGGTCGAGGTCTTGCCCTCCGCGCGATCGATTTCTGCTTGCACCTCGCGGTGGACTGGCAGAGTCTCGTTGGGCGCATCTACGACCTCCATCCGCATTGCCGGATGCTCGACGAAGCTGTCCAACGGCAAAACCGACAGAATTGCGCGGACTGCCCGCGGGGCATCGACTCCATCCATCCGCAGCACGTGCCCGAGCACCGTCTGACGCGCAATCGAATCAGCGGGGAAATTCGCGTCGGAGATGACGAGTTCATCGCCGTGACCCATGGACCGCAGCGCGGCCAGGATATCGGCGTTCAGGAGTGGATCAAGTCCTTTCAGCATTAGCGAGCCCAGGCCATGCCGCACAGTGTGCACCGCCGCGCTGACCGGCGCTAGGTTCTCTTGCAGGAGACTGGGGCGTAGGCTGAGTGCAAGAGGGCCTGTCGATGATGTGCCGCGGTGTAGCTCGGAGAGCGTGACGAAGGATGGCATTACGGAGCTCGGCGGGCAGCGTTTCCGATGTAGCCGCTGCAGACGGCGCTTCACACGGCGCTCAACCTGAGCGTTTTCGGGCCGCGGCTTCGCTGACGACATCATTGTGCTCGCCGTTCGCTGGTACGTCCGCTATCGACTGAGCTATGCGGAGGTGAGCCAGTGATTGGCCGAACGTGACCGTTGACTCGGGCACTCCGGTCAATTTCCAGGTGATCGCGGACGACGCCGCCGGGACCCTGGATCCGCTCACGTACGAGCTCGATTGCCAGGGCGACGGCGTCTTCGAAATCGGCCCGCAGGCGGCCGCGTCGGCAAGTTGCATGTACGGAGCGGCGGGCACGGTCAACACTCAGGTGCGTGTTTCCGATGGTGACGGAGGGTCTGCCACCGAGCAAGTGATAGTGACGATGCGAGCGCCGCACCCAACAGCGTCGAACACGCCGACGGCGACGCCGACCACGACGCCGACACCAACTCCGACGGCGACGCCGACACTGGAGGCCACACCTGGCACTCCAGTCTTCCCTGGCGCGCCGACCCCGGACCCGACACCAACGCCGCCACCGCCGAGCGCTAGTCCGACGGTCGGCGGCACAGCCGAGCCGACAACAGTCGCCACGCCTGGTGAGACGCCTGGTCCAACGACGATGCCGCCAGCCACGGCGTCGCCCGTGATCGGCGCCACCGCCGTGCCGCCGACTTCAACGCCCGGCGGGTCGTGATTCCGAACGACGATAGACATCGGAATTGCGACCCGTCGCGAGCCCGTCGTCAGGCGCTCTGAAGATGCGCGATGATCGCGCGTAAATGACGATTGCGGCCTCGAGCAGCTGGGCAGCTAGCGTGTTGGCGCAGCGTGCGAATCGATTGGCAGGACCGACGCTGGCACGACCGTCAGCTGCTGAAACGCCAGCGCGTGGCACCCCATGGCTCCGCGGTGGCGACGCCGAAGGCAGTATGGAAGGTGAAGCGGTAGAGATACCAGGGCGGCGGCCCAGCGCTCGGTGCGCTGAACGGGGCGGTCAGCGCCTCACCCTCGACCTCCGCCGGCCAGCCTCCGTCGCGAGCCATGGCCGCCACACGCTCGAGCGTTGCGCGATTGGTGACGATGGTCGCGTCGCCCTCGAGCACGAGGTCAATGCCTGTCAGGCCGACAGAGACCGTTGAGGCCGGATTGGCCGCCAGGTTGCGCGATTTGCGCGTGCCGAGCCCGCTCGTGAAGTACAGGTCGCCGTCATGCCAGAAAACGCCCACTGAGGCGGCGTGGGGCCGCCCATCGGGCCGGGACGTGCCGAGGATAAACGTGGTACCCGGCTGTGACGGGGTCGCGACGAGGATGTCGCGCGCCCGACTCCAGGGCAGTGCTGCATTGCCGTAGCGGTCGAGGTTCGTCACCTCGGAAGGTTCTCGGTCCATATTTTCCTCACTAGTAAGACCCGTTTTGGCCGCGCTGTCAAAGGCCCGGCGGCGCTGGATCGCCAGGCGCGGCGAGCTCGTCGAATGCATTGGCTGTTGCGCTCCGGGCTGGTGGTCCAATGCCGGAGATGTTGCCTGAACGAACGCCGGAGCCGTAGAGAAGGTGCGATTAGTTCTGCGAGTCAGACCGCGGTTGTCGTTCGAACCGACCTCGCCCCCTTACGAACACTCGACGAGAGGGCAAATTACGGTGGTCTGGCACTTCACTATTTTCAATCGCGCAGCGGGCGCGGTACGGGCAAGCTTAGCGCGGCGGACCGGGCTGCGGATGAGCACTGGGCCGGCACCGATCAATCTCGCCCCTGGCCGCTGCGAGCGTAGCTTGTCGGAGACAGCACCTGTAGGTCGCGGCGCGGCAGCAACGCCGCCCTCGCGGGTACGATCGAAGCTCCTGGGCGGCATGCCCAAATGAAGAGGGTGAAGACATGGCACGTCCGATCGTCGTGTTCAATTGCGCGCGCAACTACGAACCGGGCTCGCTCGAACAAGACATGCCGCGCCTGGTGGAACGGTGCGAGGTCCGGCTGACAGAGGCCAAGGACGGCCCCGAGCTTGCCGACGTACTGGCCGACGCGGAGGTGCTGGTTGCGCGGCGAGACTACGTCGGTCGCAAGACTCTGGACCTGGCGCGCCACCTGCGCGGGATCGTTACCCCGGGCGTCGGGGTCGAGAAAGTAGACGTCGCGGCTGCCACGGAGCTGGGCATCGTGGTCGCCAACTCGCCAGGCAACTCCGTCACGGTCGCCGAGTCGGCGCTGTTGCTGATGCTCGCCCTGGCCAAGGAGCTACCGCTGTGGGTCGCGGCCGCCCGAGCCGGCAGCGAGCCGACCAGCAGCATGCGCGGTATGGAGCTGCACGGCAAGACGCTGGGCCTGGTCGGTTTGGGGCGAATCGGGCGGATCACCGCCCGCCTGGGGCGAGCGTTCGGGATGCGCGTGCTGGGCTACGACCCGTACGTCACGTCCAGCGACGTCGCCGAGGTGGTCACGCTGGAGGAGGTGCTGCGCGAGTCTGACTTCGTATCGCTGCACCCGGTTCTGACGCCCGAGACGCATCACCTCATTAATGCGTCGCGACTGGGGCTCATGAAGTCGACTGCGTTCTTGATCAACACTTCGCGTGGCGGCGTCATCGATGAGGCTGCGCTCATCGAGGCGCTACAGCAGGGGCGTCTGGCCGGGGCCGGACTGGATGTCTTCGAAATCGAGCCGCCCCAGGTCGACAATCCGCTGCTGCAGATGGACAACGTGATCGCTACACCGCACGGGCTGTCGCACGCCGACGAGTCGGTGCGGCGCTGCGCCGAGATGACCGAAGAAAACGTCCTGTCGATCGTCGACGGCCGCTTGCCGCCGTACATCGTGAATCCACAGGTGAACTGGCGCGTGCCTCAGCAAGCTTGAGCTACAGTTGTTCGTGGACGTAAAGGAGGCCTTCCTCACGTGACAACGGTGATCAGCGCTCAACCTCAACCCACGGCCGCGTCGACCGACGACAGGTTGGCCAACCTGCGCGCCATCGACACCGACGTCCACAACGACCTGCCAAGCCACGCTGAGCTCAAGCCGTACCTGGCCAGCACGTGGCATCCCTGGCTCGAGCAGGGCGGATCGCGTTTCGCCGCCCGCGCCTACGCCAACACAGGCTCAGGGATCATGGACGACGCTGTGCGCGATGAGGATCATCTGGCGGCGGGCGATCCCGAATGGGTGATCCAGCAACTCTTGACGAAATATCGCATCGACATTGGCGTGATGACCGGGACTATGACCGGCGCCAGCATCCAGCACGACCCGCGGTTCTGCAGCGCACTGGTCAGCGCGTACAACGATTGGCTGCTCGACAAGTGGGTGCGTCCGTTCACGTGCTTCAAAGGCTCGATCAACGTGGCGCCCCAGGATCCCGAGGCCGCCGCGCGCGAGATTCATCGCCTGGGCGACGACCCCGGCATGGTGCAGGTGCTCATGGCCAGCGCGGCGCGCATCCCCTACGGCCAGAAGTGCTATTGGCCGATTTACCAGGCCGCCGTCGAGCACAATCTGCCCGTCGCGATCCATGTCGGGTCTGAGGGCACCGGCATCGCCAATCCGCCGACCGGCGTGGGCTATCCGTCGACCTACCTCGAGTTTCATACGGATCACTCGCAGACCATGATGGCGCACTGCGTGAGCGTCGTCAGCGAGGGTTTGTTCGAACGCTTCCCGACGCTCCGCTTTGGGTTCATCGAGGGCGGCATCTGCTGGGCGCCGTATGTGATGTGGCGGCTCGATCGCATGTACCCGGCCTTGAAAGCCGAGGTGCCCTATCTGAGCAAGCTGCCGAGCGAGTACATTCTGAGCAACTGCTACTTCAGCACGCAGCCGATCGAAGAGCCGGACGAGCGCGAGCATCTCCTCCAGATGTTCGAGATGTTACACGCGGACAAGACCGTCATCTTCGCCAGCGACTATCCGCATTGGGACTTCGACAATCCGCTGACCGTCCTGTCCTTCCTCCCACCCCACATGCGACGGCGTATCTTCGTCGACAACGTGGTCGACTTCTTCGGTCCACGGGTCCTGCAGTCGCACGCGCGCGCGTGAACGGCATCGACGTCGATCTGCATAATCACATCGCCGACTGGAGTGCGGTCGCTCCGTATGTGCCACACGGCCTGCGTTGGCGTGTGGGTGCTGGCGGACCGCCGCTCGCACGGCATGGCTTCCGCAATGTTGGCGCGCCCGCCGTCCTATCAGCCACCAATCCGCGCGAGGTCAAGGAGCGTTTTCTGGATCCACGCGGTATCGATGTGGCCATTCTGACCGGCAACCTGCTCAGCCTCGGCGTTCAGCCCAATCCGGATCTGGCAGCCGCGATTGCCCGAGCAGTCAATGACTGGACGCTGGACACGTGGATCCGACCGTTTTCCTGTTACAAGGGGTCAATCCTCGTCGCTCAGCAGGACCCAGCGCAGGCTGTCGCCGAGATCGACCGGCTGGGCGAGGATCCTGGCATGGTCCAGGTGCTGATGGGCAGCGCCAGCGAAGCGCCGTTCGGTCGGCGTACGTTTCACCCCATTTACGAAGCCTGCGTGCGGCACGGGTTGCCGCTCGCGCTCCACATTGGCGGCGAAGGCGCCGGCATGTCGTCGCCGTCCACGGCAGTCGGGCATCCGACAACGTACTTCGAGTGGTATGGCTCACTGCCGCAGAGCTACATGGCGCACATCATGAGCATGGTCGCCGAAGGGGTGTTCGAGCGGTTTCCTTCATTGAAAGTTGTGTTGTACGACGGTGGCGTGTTCTGGCTGCCGCACGTGATGTGGCGCTTCGACAAGAACTGGAAGGCACAGCGCTCCGAGACGCCGTGGGTCAAGCGACCGCCGAGTCGCTACATCCTCGACCACTTCTATTCGACGACGTATCCACTCGAAGCAGCACCGGAGCCGACCTATCTGCACCAGGTCCTGAAGATGATCGAGGCGGAGCGCACGCTGCTCTTCTCCAGCAGCTACCCGAACTGGGAACTGGGCGATCCGTGGGACATGATTCGCGACGTGCCTGAGAACCTACGCGAGCGAGTAATGGTCGAGAATGCACTCGCGGTGTACGGACCGCGCCTGACTTCGTTCTGAATCATGGCCACGCACGTTGTCGCGCGCGTTGACGAGATCCCGCCCGGCGGACGCAAGATTATCCGCCTTGAAGGTCGCGAGGTGGGCGTTTTCAATCTCGACGGCGAGTTCTACGCACTGAAGAATTCGTGTCCGCACCAGGCAGCGCGGGTCTGTTTGGGCCGCGTCGTCGGCACGACACTGCCCAGCGATGTGTACCGATTCGAATATGGCCAGGAGGGTCGCATCCTGCGCTGTCCGTGGCATTCCTGGGAGTACGACATCACCACCGGAGAGTCCGTGTTCGACCCGCGGGTGCGCGTCGTCAGCTACCCGGTACACGTCGACAACGGCGAGGTCACGGTCACGATCAACACCTCCGCCTGAGGGGCGCGGGCTGTTGGAGTTCGTCATTCACTACGGCCGCGACTCTGTGTTCGAGGACGACGCACTCGGTCTAGCGCGTCGGCTGTTCGCCCACTTCGACGAAGCGATCGACGCACTGTCCTTAATACCCGTCGGCGAGGCGGAGTTCGATCTGTTTCTGGATGGGCGCCTGGTACATTCATATCGTCAGTCTGGGCGAGCGCCGCGCCTGGCAGACGTCCCTCAGTTGTGATCTGACGCGCGTCAGCCCTTGAGGCCCTGCGTCGCGATGCCTTCGATGATGAAGCGCTGCAGCACCAGGTAGATCGCCACTACCGGGGCAATGGCCATGACGGCGGCCGCGGTGTACAGGTCGTACTCTACGAAGAACTCGCCGATGAACTCCACCAGGCCGATCGTCACCGGATACATCGACGCGCTCTGCGCTACAACCAGCGGCCACAGCAGGTCGTCGTAGCGGAAGATGAAGACGAGCAGTGCCAGTGCCGCCATGTTCTGCTTCACCAGCGGCACCACGACGCGCCAGAACGTCGTCCAGTCCGAGGCACCGTCGATTCGCGCCGCGTCGAGCATCTCGCCCGGTACGGAGTACATCGCCTGGCGCATCAGGAACACGCCGAACGGACTGATCATCCACGGCAGGATCATGCCCCAGTAGGTGTTGACCATCGGGATCCGTAGCAGGTCCTGTATCTGGATGAGCAGATTGAAGAGTGGCAACAGATACGTGACGAACGGAACCATAGTCGCCGACAGGATTGTCCAGAACACGATGTTGCCCAACCGCGACGGATGCTTGATCAGCACGTAGCCGATCAATGCGCTGGTGAAGACGTCGATGATGGTGACGCCGCCGGCGTAGACGAACGAGTTCACGAAAAAGCGCGCGAACTTCTCGTTCCACACGCGGGCGTAAGCGTCGAGCTCGAACGAGTGAGGGTACCAGGTTGGCGGAATCGCGCGGATTTCGACGATGTCCTTCACCGACGCCGACAATACCCAATAGAACGGGAAGGCAAAGATGATCCCGAACAGCAGCAGCACCAGCATTAGCAGCAAGTAGCCGGCCCGCCGCTGTAGCCAGCCGAACTGGATTGACGTGGCCGGGTGGACCATCTCGCCGGTGGCCAGCGTGGTCTGCGCGCGGGCCATCAGTATTCGTGCCTCACCTTCAGGAAGCGGTACTGCACGTAGCCGATGGCGACCATGATGCAGAAGAAAATTGCGGCGTTGGCGCTGCCGAGTCCTTCGTACTGATTGGTAATCGCCGTCTTGAAGATGTGATAGGACATCACGTACGTCGCGAAGTTCGGTCCGCCGCGGTCCAGGCCGGCCACGCCGGGCTGGGTGGTCATGACGTAGACCGTGGTGAACTCGAGCATCGCGCCAATCGTCGTGATCACGACGACGAACGCCAGCGTCGGCATGAGCAGTGGCAATGTGATACGCCAGAAGCGGTGCCAGGCGTTCGCGCCGTCGATGGCTGCTGCTTCGTAGAACACCGCGGGGATGGTTTGCAGACCAGCCAGGAACAGGACCATCGCGTAGCCGCTGATCTTCCACACGCGCAGCACGGCCAACGACGGCAGCGCCCAGTCGGACGAGTTCAACCAGCGAATCGGCGCGATGTCGACGAAACCGAGGAGTGTATTGAGCAGACCCTGGTTGCCGGGCAGATACATATAGCGCCACACCAGCGCCACCGCGACGAGCGGGACGATGAATGGCACGAAGTACAGACTCGTAAAGAAGCCTCTGATGGTCAGGTTCTTCAGTCCGTTCAGTACGACGGCCAAGAAGAGGCCCAGGATCACCACGCCGGGCACCGTCATGCCGACAAAGGCGAAGGTGACGCTGAGCGATTTCCAGAACTGCGGGTCCTGGAACAGGAGGAACTGGTAGTTCTGCAGCCAGACCCAGTACTGCTCACCGGGACGCTTGAATTGCATGCTGAGCCAGAACGTCTGGAAGATCGGCCACCAGATCAGCAGGCCGAAGAACGCGATGCTGCCGCCCAGCACGGCACGCGCCAGCCCGCTGCGCGGCAGCCAGGACTCAGCAATCACGGTCGTCGCGCTTCCGCCTTCGGCGGGGTTGCCCCTTCCGGAAGGAAAAGCATCGTACCGCGCAGCGACTGCGCATCAGCCTTCGGGCTTCATCCACTCCGGATGCGCTTTGTAATCCTCGGCGCTCAGGATCGACCACTGCGGATTCGCCTTCAAATAATCGTTGGCGGCTTTCTCGACCTCGCCCAGGATCTGCTTCGGATCGGCCTTCTCGTCGCGAATCGGGCCCCATGGGCGGGCCATAATCGTGTTCAGCTCGATCGAGTTGAAACCGTAGTCCAGGTTGTTGCCCGGCTTCATCTTGTTCGCCAGCGGCGACCACTTGACGCCGCCCTTCTCCTCCGAAAACTCGGCGGCGGTCCACATCGATTTCAGACTCGGCTGCACGCCACGCAACGTGCAGTAGCGCTTCAAGTAGTCCGGTCCGACCAGGTACCGATACAGCTTCCACGTCGCGTCGACCTGGGCCTGGTTCGTGGACTGCGTCGTAACGCAGAACCCAACATCGGGCCCCGACAACCCACGCGGCCAATCCTTCTTCGACGGATCGACGTGAGGCGCCAGCTTGGTGCCGTAATTGTCTAGCTTGTACTGCGTCTCGAAGAACCCATTGTTCCACGTCCAGGCAAACGTGGTCACCGCGCGTCCTGTCCCGAACTTCTCCTGGTACGTAACGCCGTCGCGCGCATCCACTTTGTGCACGTCGTACATGTCGAGCAGCCACTTGACCGCGTCGTACTCCAGGTCGCGCGAAAGCAGCAGCTTGTCCTTGGTCGGGAACATGTTGCCGTCTTGCCAACCGCCCATCTGGACGCGGTACTCGTGGCGCAGCGAATCCTCTGTGCCGTAAATCGTAAACCCGGACCGCTCGAGCGTGCTGCCCTTCCAGACGGTGATGTCCTTGGCCCACTTGATGAAGTCATCCCACTTCGCTGGGATCTGTTCGGGCGTGTACTTCAGTTCCGCGAGCAGCGTCGGATTGTAGTACAGGACGCCGCCGAACTGTCCGTTCGGCAGTCCGAAGTACTCACCCTGGCCCTGCCCAGGTGGGAGCTTGTACAGGTCGGCCACCTTGGCGCCCATCTCCTCGCGCACGTTCAGTACCGAGCTCGGGATCGGCAGCAGCGCCTTGTTCTTCCAGAGTGTATCTTCGAAGGTTTCGTCGATCGCGGTCAGGTCCGGCGCGTTGTTGGCTGCTTTGGCCGCCAGCAACTTCTGCTGGATCTGCGCCTCGGGCACAAACTGGACGTCGACTTTGATGCCCGGATTCTTGGCCGTGAACTCCGGGATGGCCTGCTTCTCGGTCATCTCGTTGATGCTGCGGCGATCGGTGAACCACGCGGTGAGCGTGACCTCCTTGGCGGGTGCGCCGCCCGCAGGTGCCGTCTGCGGTGCCGCGCCCGGTTTGGCCGGCTCAGCCGTCGGCGCCGCGGCCGGCCCGCCGCTGCACGCGGCGAGCACCGTGACTGTCAGACCCGCGCCGGCTGCCATGCTCGTCCTCAGGAATATGCGACGGCTGAAGCTGCGCTGTGTCATGGCTGTCCCCCTCAGATGTGGACTTTCTCCGTGGACTGCTGGCCGCCGCCAGATTGCTCGTCAGCCCACGACTTCAATGGAACGTCTTCCCAATCCTTGATCAACCAGTAGCGCGACGAAGGCTCCCAGAATGGATCCGGTCCAAGTGGATCGCCCTCCGGTTGTAGCGCCCCGAGGAGCTGCCGACGAACCGGCGAGCTGCGTGCTATCAGCTCCGCATCCTGTTGGATGTAGTCCGTCGGCCGCAGCCAGCGGTAGTGGTAGCCCACGTAGAACACTTTGCGGACTCTGTTGGACAGGTTCGGCGTCACGCAATGCCACACCTGAGTCCGCCATAGGAGGGCGGTGTTGGCCGGGACGTTGAGCTCGATGAATTGATCCTCGGGTACGCGGTACTCCATGTCGCGGAGCTCTTGCGGCGTTCGCCGGTGACTGCCGGGTACCAGACAAATCGCGCCCGAGTTGTGCTCGGTCAGGTCGGACAGGTAGTAGCCAACCTTGATCTCCATGAACGGCAGCCGCCCGTCGAGCGACGGGCGCTCGAACAGGTACGGCCCGGCCAGGTCGGGATGCCAGACCAGGTTCTTGTAGCCGGCGGTATGGTCGGCGCCGGCGCCGGTACCTAGCTCGCCGGCCTCCAGACCCTCGGGATACGGTGGCCGGTAGTCGAGATGCGTGGTCCGAATCTGGATGTTCCAGCCGATCGCATCGACCACCAGGGGCAGCATGAGCGGGTGATCGATCAGGTCCAGGAACGCCTCGTGGTGCGTCAGCGCGTTGCGCAGTGCGAACGGATCGTTTGGACCTATCCCTTTGTCCTGACGCACTTTGACGGCGACCTCGTCGATCGCTCCCAGGAGCCGCTCCAGCTCTGACTGAGTGAAGAAGTTCTCGAGCAGGATGAAGCCCTGCTCATCGAAGTCCCGGCGCTGCTGCTCCGTCATCGCCAGAGATACAGTCGGCGTCGCCACTGCCATACGGTCTTCGCTCCCGCTCGTCGCGTTGCCGCCTACGGTAGCACAGCCTTCAGGGGCTAGCCTGGCCAGCTTCTAGACGACCCCTTCGTACTGCAGCCGCTCAAGCGCCTGGTCGAAGGCCGTCACCGTCTGGTCGACGTCCCGGTCGTCGTGGACAGACGAAACCATCCCGCCCAGGTACGAGAGGTCGGCACCGCCGAGTTGCATCGCGCCGCGGAACCGCCAGATGAGCTCGCGACCAGTAACTCTGGGATTGGTGAACGCGATCGAGAGGATCGAGACTTCGCCGCCCGCGCTGCCTCCAACACCCCGCCGCTCGAATGAGTCATTCATGCCAGCGCGGATCTTGTCGGCGATCGCGGTGGCCTTCTTCTGGACGGCGGGGTCCTTGACGAGGTTGAGGCAGGCGACGCCGGCCGCGGCGGACACAGGATTGGCGTTGAACGTGCCGGGGTGCGAGACGCGCTGGTAGCGCTGCCAGGTGGCGTCGTCGCGGTGCTCGAGCATAGCCATGATGTCGGCGCGGCCGGAGACAGAGCCGCCGGGGTATCCGCCGGCCAGGATTTTGGCGTGGGTGCTGAGGTCGGGTGTGACGGCAAAGTATTCCTGGGCTCCGCCGGGAGCGTAACGGAATCCCGTGACCACCTCGTCGAAGATCAGCACAGCGCCCTTCTTGCGGGTGATTTCGCGCACCTGCTCGAGGTACGCGGTGCTCAGCCCATTCAGGAGCATGATCACCCCGGCGACATCGTCGGGGGCGAGCGCCTCCTCGAGGGCGGCGATGTCGCTGGATGCGATGGCCCGCATCGATTGGCGGACGCCGAGTGGAACGCCATTCGAGCTCGGAGCGTCCCAGGGCTCAGACATGCCGACGGTGGCGTAATCGTGCCAGCCGTGGAAGTGCCCACGCATCTTGATGATGACGTCCTTGCCCGTGAAGGCACGCGCGAGGCGCAGCGCCATGAGGGTGGCCTCTGTGCCGGATGCGACGAATTTGACTTTGCCGCCGTCGCGGGTACTCGGGACCAACTCCTGCACGAGCTTGCCCCACTCGACCTCCAGCGCGTGGCTGGCACCGTAGTGGCTGCCCTTGTGGACCTGCTCGGAGACCGCGGCAGTGACTTCCGGGTGGCAATGGCCGAGGATCAGCGCGCCGTGGCCGCCGAAATAGTCGACGTACTCGTTGCCATCGACATCCCATTTACGCGACCTATTGGCGTGAGTGACGTAAATCGGGAAAGGACGTATATAGCGGCTGTCGTGCGTGACCCCGCTCGGGAACACGTCGAGCGCCTGCTCGTAGAGCTCCGCCGATTTCTTGTGCCGAGTTTCGAGCTCTTCGGCGATCGTTGCGTGTGGGCTGTGCGCCATTTGTGTGTCCCGTCTCCGCTGCATACAGCATGAGGTGAATGTGTGAAACGCGTTGCGTCCAGTGGGCACCTCGCCCGCATAGAGCCTCGATGGTACAGCCATGGTGCGGCGATCCAGCATCGCGTGTGACGATTCAATGCGGCGCCAACGCTTACGCGCGAGGCTGTAATCCGGCGAGCACGACCGTGACGAGCCGCGTGACGGCGGACCTCGACGGCAGGCTGCCAGCGGCGCCGAGGGCGTGGATGCAGTAGGACGCGAGCTCGTCAGGCGGCACATCGGCCCTGACCGCGTGGGCGTCAACGGATTCGACAAGGAGGTCGCGAATGATGTGTGTGAGCTGTTGCTCAGGCCCAGCGACGTTTTCGCCTCGATGGACCAGGACAGCAAGCTCAGTCCCGTGCTGGTGGCGCTCGTACGCGATCAGCGCGAATGCCTCGAGCACGGCTTCAAGACGCTCGCGGGCTGCGCCGGGTCTGTCGCGCAGCTCGGTGAGGTGCTCAAGGTGTTGGGCGACATGGCGCTCGTGCCACGCGATCAGGATTGGTTCGACGCCGGGGAAGTACTTGTAGAGGGTCGCTCGTCCGATGCCCGTCTCGTCGGCTATCTGAGACACAGGATACGTGACGGCGTGACAGATCCAGTTCCGCAAGTCGGTCGCGAATGGCGTTGAGGTCACGCACCGCTGACCCGTAGTTGTTCTCGTCGTGGCTGACAATCATTCGGTAGGAGAGACCGTTGAGCGTCCACGGTTTACAGCAAATCTGCGCGATCTTGTGTTGCATGGTTCTTGTCGTTCGTGCGCGGCCATGCTCCGCGCCATGCCTCTGCACGCTCGTGCATGCACACGAACAGGACGGACGTCAGTACCAGCGCCAATGGCGATGCCCAGGTCTGGTTTTGTGCGCCGCGATGCGTGGGCGTTTCAGGCAACCCTGGCCTCCTGCTCATGTGGAACCAATACGACATCTGCCGAGTCCGCGATTCCTGGCCACAGGAAGCGCACCGTCGCGCACGCGAGCGACGCACCCACCAGCTGTGTGACTACGAACGGCAGCACGGAACCTGGCGCGATCCCGGCGAACGTGTCGGACAACGTGCGCGCCAGCGTGACGGCGGGATTGGCAAAGCTCGTCGATGAGGTGAAGAAGTAGGCGCCTGTAATGTACGCGCCGACAGCAAACGGGGCGGCGGCCGTACGGCCGCTGCGGACCACGCCGAAGACGACCAGGAGTAGCCCGAAGGTCGCGATCACCTCGCCGAGCCACAAGCCCGGACTGCTGCGCACGTGGGTGGACACGGTCACGGCGGGCAGCGAAAACATCAGATTCGCAAAGATCACACCCACGGCCGCGCCCGCGACCTGAGCGACAACGTACGTAACGAGTTCACGCGGCCGAAGCCCGCCGAAGAACGCGTCGGCGGCACTGACGAGGGGATTCAGGTGCGCGCCCGAAACGGAGCCGAGTGCCAGGATGATCGCCACCAGCGCTGCGCCGGTCGCGACAGCATTCTCGAGCAGCTCGAGGCCTGTATCGCCAGGGCTGAGATTCTGGGCAGCAATACCCGAGCCGATCACGGCGATCAGCAGCAGCGCGGTCCCGATGAACTCGGCCAGTGCCTTGCGCATCAGCACGGTTGTCATGCTGGACTCCGAGTTGTCTCATCTACGTACAGCGCCGCGGGGCGGCACCGATTCTGGCCCTCGGTGGAAGTTCGTCAGCTCCCAGAACGTCGCTCAGCAGCCCGCGGGCATGTTCGAACGCGTCCGGCACAAGTGAGTAGTAGACCCACTGCGCGTCACGGCGCGCTTGCACGAGTCCCGCGCGGCGGAGCGCGCCGAGGTGGTGCGAGATCAGGTTCTGCGGCCACCCGAGAAGCTCCTGAAACTCGCAGACGCAGCGCTCGGCGCTGCCCAGCAATCGAATCAACTCGAGCCGCCGTGGGTCGCCAAGCAGGCGCAACAGCGCGGCGGCAGCCTCCAATTCGGCCGAAGCTGTCCAGGCTGGGCGCTCGTTCACCTCGGCCAGCGTGATCACTGGCAAGCTTATCGACACGCGTTGATAAGCATACGCTTGCCAGCGCTCAGACGGTCAACAAGCACCGGCATCGCCTCCGACTCGGCGCCTGCCGTGCAAGTGTTGGGCGCCGCTCGGGAACCGATCCACCGCGGTGCCCGATGGGAATCAGTGCGACAACACGTTGACGCGGCCCCCACGCCGCAGCGCACTGACACTGGCGCGCAGGTCAGACTGCCATCGGCCGTAGCGCCGCAGGGTGCGTACGAGGAAGGGCAAGCCAATGAGCGATGGACCGATCCAGAACGCGAGAGTAGGAAGGCGATCCCAGAGCGGCAATTTCGGCCCGTTGTCAACGTAGAACGCTGTGAGAAGCACGATGTAGGAAAGGCTCATACCAACCATGTGGACGGTCAGCCAGCCTGGCCAGCGGCGCTTACGCACCGTATAACCGAGCGATCCAAACGCGAAGGCGATACAGCCCAAGACAAACAAGTAGGCGCTCTCTGTCCAGCGCAGGGCGGCCATTCCGGTCGCAGTAACGAACACCACCGCCAGCGCCGCGTAGTACACCTCCCCAAACGCGGGATGGCGCCCAGGTTGTTTCTTGCTCAGCAGTGCCATCGCACCACTGATCACGCAGGTCAGTCCAGCCACGATGTGCACGACCAACAAGAGGCCGAACGCGAGTGTGACCGGTGCACCAACCAGGCGGCTCAATTGCTCCGCGACGATTTCAAGTCCGCTCGACATCGGCCTGGTTCCCATCTGGCGCCATCGCTCGCAGCCACAGCTCGACAATCTGTTCAACCACCTGGTCGCGCGTGGCCTCGAGACCGACCAGGGCCGCCAGCGGCCGGGCGAGCTCATGGGCCACGATTGGCCCCGCCAGCATCTGCAGCGCAATCACGGGGTGAACCTGACGCAGCCGGCCAGCGGCCATCTGCTGCGTCAGGTACTGGATGAGATCGGGTAGTCCGCGCAGCATGGATCGCTGCACGCCCTCGCGGGTGTCAGGCGCACCCCTGGACATCTCGAAGACCATCCGCAGCAGTACGCCACTGCGTCCGCTCAGCGCCTCGACCAGCGCACGGGCCACGTGAGGAATCACGTGCCACGGAGTGTCGTCGGCAGTCGCTGCGGTGTCGTCGAGTATGCGAGCGATCGACTCCCAGGGCGAGTACGCCGCGATCAGCTCGCGGAACAAGGCCGACTTGCCGGGAAAGAGGCGATACACGGTGGCGCGCGAGACGTCGGCCCGGGCTGCCAACTCGTCCATTGACAGATCAGCCAGGCTGGATCGACCGAGAAGGTCGAGCGCAGACTCGAGGATCCGCTCACGCGCCCCGGGCGGCGGCTCGCGATCGACCTCTTTGAGCAGAGCCGCGCGACTGCCGAAGAGCCGATACAGCTGACGCAGCGAGACGCCCGTAGTGGCAGCCAGCTCAGCCATGCTCGGCGGGCGGGCGTCGCCCAACGCGGTTCGAACAGCGGACACCACCTCGGCCCTTGACGCTCGTACGGTCACGTCACGATAATAGACGAGATGTATAGTCGCGTGCCAACCGCATGAGCGGCTTTATGGCCCTGCTGGTCCTGGCATTCGCAGGCCCTGTGAGGAGAAACCGGCCGACTCGACGCTGGCCATCGCGGCGGTGCTCCTTGGCTTCGCGGCACCGCTAGTGGTCCGTCGGGGCACCTCTACAAACCTGGTTTGAGGGTCGGGCGAACGGGCCTTGACGACTACTGTCCAAGGACGTAATATGTCGACGTGCTTCAACGCATCCACATGTTGGCCGATCAGGATGTGCGGACGCGATGCGCGAGGCGGTTTCGGACGCGCTATGCGGCGGCTGGCTGCGGCGATCCGACCGCGCTGGCTGGATATGACCAATGAGATGCTCGCGCTGGCCACCCGCAATGCTGCCGAGCGCAACGGCCAAAACGTGCGCTTCCTAAAGGAGAAATCGAGGCTGCCACTGGCGGCCGATGTGTCAGTGCGTTCGTCCGCGCCACCAGGCCAAATCCGTCTTCCCTACCCTGAACCCTTCGGAGCTATTTCCCATGAGCACGTCCATCAATCCCCAGAACTTGCCTGTGGCAGTCATCGGCGCCGGCCCGATTGGCCTGGCGGCCGCGGCACACCTTCTTGCGCGGGGCGAAACACCGGTCGTCTTCGAAGCTGGCTCTAATGTGGGCGCGGCGATCCGCGAGTGGGGCCACGTTCGGCTGTTCTCGCCCTGGCGCTACCTGGTCGATCGCGAAGCGACGGCGTTGCTAGAGCCGACCGGCTGGCAGATGCCGAATCCTGAGGATTTGCCACTCGGCCGTGATCTGGTCGAGGAGTACCTCGAGCCGCTCGCGGCGCATCCAGAGATTGCACCCACGCTCCGGCTGCACACGGAAGTGCTGTCGATCAGCCGCCGCGGGCACGACAAGATGAAAGATGCGGACCGTGCCGAGGCGCCGTTTGTGCTTCGCGTCCGGTGCCCCGACGGCGCCGAGGACGAGATCCTGGCCCGCGCGGTCGTCGACGCATCTGGCACCTGGCGAACCCCCAATCCGCTCGGCGCCAGCGGTGTCTCCGCGCTCGGTGAGTCAGCGGCGAGCGACCACGTCACATACGGCATTCCGGACGTGCTCGGCACGAGTCGAGAGCGCTACGCCGGCAAGAACGTGCTCGTGGTCGGCAGCGGCCACTCGGCATTCAACGTGCTGCTCGATCTCGCAGCGCTGCCCGATACCGCGATTACCTGGGTTGTGCGCCGTGCGAACGCCGGCCAACTGTTCGGCGGCGAGCAGAACGATGCTCTGCCCGCTCGAGGCGCACTCGGTGCTCGCGCCCGCGCGCTCGTCGACTCCGGTGCCGTCCATCTGGTCTCGATGCGCGTTGCACGGCTGCAGTCGGCACCCGAACGGTTGCTCGTCTCAGGCGACGACGGCGAGACCATCGGACCGTTCGACGAGATCATCGCTGCAACGGGCTTCCGCCCTAACCTCGAAATTACCCGCGAGCTGCGGCTCGGCCTTGATACCGCCACCGAGGCACCCACCGCGCTCGCACCGCTGATCGATCCCAACGTGCACTCGTGCGGCACAGTGCCGCCCCATGGCGCCGACGAGCTGAAGCATCCTGAGCCGAACTTCTTTACGGTCGGCATGAAGAGCTATGGTCGTGCGCCAACGTTCCTGACGCTTACAGGCTACGAGCAGGTGCGCTCGGTGGTGGCCGCACTGGTTGGCGACTGGGAATCCGCGTGGAACGTCGAACTGGTCTTGCCTGAAACCGGCGTCTGCTCAACTGGTGCCGGCACTGGCGGGAGCTGCGGGTCTGCGAGGGATGAGAGCACCACCGCGTCATTAGTGAGCGAGGCGGAGTTGCTCGTGGCGGCGCCGCGCAGTGCGCCGGTTCTGGCGCGCGTAGGCGGCGGCTCGGACGAGCTCGCGGTCGCCCAGGGGACCGCCTGCTGCTCAGCCGTCGCACAGACAACGTGTTGTGAGAATTCGGCAAAGGACGCGTGCTGCGGCACCACTGGCACAACCACAAGCTCGACTTGCGGCTGCCAATAACCCGCCGGGCACTGCATTCAATCTACGCGGCGGCTCAAGCTCGGCGCTGTGGCCAAGACGGCGCCGGCGGGGCTGCGCGATGTGCAACAACGGCGGGATCAGCCAAGAGCTCGAGCGTAGGGTCCAGTTTGATCAAGTAGCGTCAGGTTGCTGACTAGCCAGGCGATCTGCAGGCCGCCATGCAGCACCTGCTGCGAAGCCAGGAACTCGGGGTACGCACTGGCTTCGCGCCGAACCGGTCGCGTTGGTGCGTGGCGATGGCGCGCATACGCGAGGCTCGCGGAGAGCTGGACGGCGCGCTCGACCTGCTCGACGAGGCAGAGCGTCTGTATGTGCGCGACTTCTCTCCCAATGTGCGTCCGGTCGCGGCGCTGAAGGCACGGGTGTGGGTCGCGCAGGGCAGGTTGGGTGAGGCCCTCGGCTGGGCGCGTGCGCAGGGCCTGTCTGCTGAGGACGACCTGAGCTACATGCGTGAGTTCGAGCACGTCACGCTGGCCAGGCTGCTCTTGGCCCGCCGCTCCATTCTTGAGGCACTGGGACTCCTGGCGCGCCTCCGGAACGCAGCGGAAGAGGGCGGCAGGACGGGAAGCGTCATCGAAATCCTGGTGCTGCAAGCACTCGCGCATGACATGCAAAATGACATCCCGGCCGCGCTTGCGCCACTCGCACGTGCCCTGGCGCTGGCCGAGCCGGAGGGCTACCTGCGCAGCTTTGTGGACGAAGGCCCGCCCATGGCGGGCTTGCTGGAAGCGGCCGCGAAACGGCGGATCGCCCCGGACTATGTCCGACGACTCCTGGCAGCGCTCGGGAAGGCTGAGGACAGAACGCCCGCTAAACAGGCATTGATCGAGCCATTGAGCGAACGCGAGCTCGACGTGCTTCGGCTGCTCGGAACCGATCTGGACGGCCCGGAAATCGCCCGCCACCTCATGGTGTCCCCGAACACCATGCGGACCCACACCAAGAACATCTACACCAAGCTTGGCGTGAACAACCGTCGCGCGGCCGTCCGCCGGGCACAGGAGCTCGACGTGTTGTCGCCAACGCGTAAGCACTAGCCCCGGTCCGTCGTCGCTAAATCACGCCATCAATCACCACATTTGGTGAAGCCGCCTCACCAAGTCTCTTCCTAGCTTGTGATCGAGCGAAGGAAGGAAGGAAGGAAGGAAGGAAGGAGCACATGAATGACACACACGCACCGTCTGACACTCGTTCCGAGCCCGGACAGTACGAAATCCGCCTCAAGGGGCACCTCGACGCGCGATGGGCCGCCTGGTTCGACGGACTGAGTCTCACCCAGGAGAGCGACGGCACAACTGTCATCCATGGCTCGGTCGTGGACCAGGCCGCGCTTGCATGGCTTGCTGAGCTCTGGGAAGAGCAGGTTCGGCAGCGTGGCTCATGCCCGCCGCACTGCTCCTGCTGGGCGCCATTCCACTCGCTGCTGGCGTCTTCCGCATCACCGAGTTGGCCGGCGGCGCCGAGATCACGCCGGCCAACGCACCCCTTTGCGTCGCCCGTGCCGGTGGTGCCGAGCGAGCCCAGCCCGCGCGACGGTCAGCTGGTTGGGGTGATCAGGCCTCTTGCGTTTTCGCCTCGGCCCAGGGCGTCGAATGCCTCGTTGATAGCCGATAGCGGGTAGGTGTGGGTGACCATGCGGTCGAGCGGCAGGACGCCCCTCAGATAGAAGTCGACCAGGCGCGGAAAGTCGACCGCTGGACGGCTCGAGCCGTAGAAGCAGCCTTTGACGATCTTCTCCTCGCCGGCGATGGTGCTCGGGATCGAGATCTCGGAGCCGGTTGGCGCCATGCCCACGATCACCGCGGTGCCACCGCGGCGCACGGCGTCGTAGCACATGCGACTGACGGCCGAGTCACCGATCGCGTCGAAGGCATAGTCCACGCCCTGGCCGTTGGTGATCTCTCGAATCGCGGCCAGCGGATCATCCCTTTGGGCGTTGATCAGATGCGTGGCGCCGACGGAGCTGGCGTAATCGAGCTTGTTGTCGAGGCGGTCGACGGCGATGATCTTGCTCGCGTTGGCCAGCACCGCACCCTGAACAACACTGAGTCCGACGCCGCCGGTGGCGAAGACGGCGACCGTCGCACCGGGCTCGACACGCGCCGTGTTCAACACGGCGCCCACACCGGTCATCACCGCGCAGCCGATCAGCGCCGCGCCGAGCATCGGCATGTCCGGCGTGATCTTGACCGCCGCGGACTGGTGAACCACCGAACACTCAGCAAACGAGGACATCCCGCGGCCGAAGCAGTTGATCTCCACCTCGCCCTTGTGGTGGCGGCGGGTCCCGTCGGGAAACGTGCCGGCCGGGCTGGGCATCCCGCTGCACAGATGCGGCTGACCCGTCGTACACATTCGACACCGACCGCAATTCGGTGCAAACGACAGAATCACGTGATCGCCGGGCGCGAGCGTACGCACATTGGCGCCGACCTTCTCCACGACGCCGGCCGCCTCATGACCGAGGATGACCGGCAGCGGAAACCCTGGACCATGCCACGAACCGTCGATGACGTGGTAGTCGCTGTGGCAGGCGCCTGTAGCGCGAACCTGGACCAGCACCTCGTCCTCCCTCGGTCCATCGAGTGAGACGTCTTCGATGGTCATCGGCGTGTGAGGCTTGTACAGGACCGCTGCGCGCATCGCACCCTCCCGTCAGATCGCAGCCGCATGCTAGCGCGCCTGACCTGGCCAGGGTGGGCATAGACTGAAGCCTGCAATGGTTAGCCAGATCGGCCCGCTCGAGCTCCCTGGGCCGGGGGAGAAGCGCGCAGGATACTTCACGTTCGACGATCTGCTGCTGGGCAGGTATCAGTGGCCGTACTTTGCCGCGGTCGGCGCGGAGCCGGGGCTGAGTTTCCTGCTCACGGCGGGAATTCACGCCGCGGAGTACTCGGGCACCTTGGCAGCGATCCGACTCGGGCGCGAGCTCGAGGCGGAGCACGTGCGCGGCACGATCGTCGTATTGCCGCTGCTCAATGTGCCCGGGTTCTACGAGCGGAGCGTGTACGTCAATCCGGAGGACGGACAGAACCTGAATCGCGCGTTCCCTGGGGGCGCGGATGGCACCTGGAGTGAGCGATTCGCGTATCGGCTCCTGAACGACCTCGTGCTACGGTTCGACCGTGACATGGACTTGCACGCGGGCGACATGATCGAGGATCTGGAGCCGTTCGTCGGCTTCTACGAGTCCGGTACTGCCGAGGTGGACCGCGAGTCGCGACGGATGGTCGACGCGTACGGTGGCGTGCGCTGGGCGACGCGGGCCGTGACGAGCGGGGATCGCGCGGGGATGTTGTACGCCGCGGCGGCGGCGCGCGGGGTGCCGGCTATGCTGGCGGAGTCAGGGCGGAACGGACTCGTCGAGGAAGACGCGATCCGGCGTCACGTTGAGGGGGTGCGCAATGTGTGGCGCACGCTGGGCATCCTCGTGGACAAACGGGCTCAAGCCGTGGAGCCACCACACCTGCTGCAACGCAATGAGTGGCTGCGCTCCGACCACGAAGGGGTCTTTCTCTGCCGCGTCAAGCCGGGTGAGACCGTAGCTGCTGGGCAAGTCCTGGGCGAGATGATCGATTTGCTCGGTAATGGGCTCGCCGAGATACGGTCGCCGGACGACGGCGTGGTGCTGTTCACGGTGACCAGCCCGGCGATCAAACGGGGCGGCCTGCTGCTGGCCGTTGGGGTGCCATAGGCGGGTACGATACCTGCGCCTATGAACGCGACACTGCCGACCAGGCAACTCGGGAAGACCGGCCTCGAGGTGACGGTCCTGGGCGTCGGCTGCGCCTGGCTGGGGCGGCGGGCTGATGGCTCGATCGACGTCGAATCAGGTTTGGAAGCGATTCTGGCGGCACTCGATTCGGGCGTGCGCCTGATTGATACGGCGTCGATGTATGTCGATGGCACAGCTGAGCGGGTGGTCGGCGAGGCGCTGCGGGCGCGGCCCGATCTGGCCGGCAGGATCGTCGTCCAGACCAAGGTGCGCGACGTGCGCGACTTTCACTACTCGGCGTCGGAGACGCGGCGGAGTGTAGAGACGAGCTTGTCGCGGCTCGGTCTGTCGCACGTACCGATGATCTACATTCACGATCCGTCGGCCAATGTGTTCGACACGGTTATCGGACCTGACGGAGCACTGTCGGAGCTGCGGCGTCTGCAGACCGAGGGTGTCGTTGGCCATGTTGGGATCGCGTCGAACAATCCATGGGACAACACGCCATACATCGAATCCGGCGAGTTCGAGGCGGCGGTTGTGCCGGATGCGTACAGTCTGATCAGCCAGGTCGCCGTGGAGCGCATGTTTCCCGCCGCGGCGCGGTTCGGCATGGGCGTCGTCGTGGCGACGCCGCTCGAACGCGGCCTGCTGGCCACGGGCGTTCGGGCGCTGCGGCCGGAGGATCACATCAATCGGCAGTTCTCGGCGGAGGTGCTGGGGCAAGTCGAGCGACTCGAGGCGCTGTGCGCGCGTCATGGAGTGAGTTTGCTGGCGGCGGCGCTGCAGTATGTGGTGCGGCATCCGGTCGTCTCGGCGACAGTGCCTGGGGCGCGACGGCCGGAGCAAGCGGTTGCCAACACGCGGGCTCTGCTCGAGGAGATACCCGAGGCGTTTTGGGCAGAGTTGGAGCCGCTCGTGCGGAACTTCGAGGTGGCCCTGCCGCCACAATAAACGTCACCGACTATAGAGACGTCGCGCGTTGCCGCTGAGGATGGACTGGGCGATATGGACGCCCTCGGGCGCAGTGCAGAAGTTCTCGGTGACCAGATCGTCAACGAGCCGGGCGAGGACGGCTTTGAAGCGGCGGGCGGCGATCCAGAGCGCTTCGGGAATGCTGCCGTCGGCGCCATAGAGGATCTTGGCATATGGACACGCTTCGAGGGCTTCCTGGAGCCGGTGGCGGACGTTGGGCATGCCGAACAGCGCACCTTCGGACAGGTCGAGATAGACGTTGGGCAGGATCGACACCATCGCCGCGGCTTCGGCGAGCCATGGCCAGCCACCGTGCACGAGGACCACGTGATTACGCCGAAAACGCTCGCTGTGCAGCAGTGGATATAGTTGCGCGGGGTTGGCGCGATGGAACACGATGTCCGGATCGCCGACACCGGCGTGGATGTGGATCCAGACGTTGCGCTCGCGGGCGACGTCCATGGTATGGCACAGCAGAAAGTCGCGGAACGTTTTCTGCGCGCCCTCGACCTCCAGGCGAGTCCGATCGAATGCAATAGCGGCCTCGGACTCGGTTGGCTGCGACACGTCGAGGCCGGTGCGGTAGGCGATGACCGATTTGACGGCGACAGCGCCGCCATTCAGGGCGTCATCGAGGGCGTCCTGATAGCGTTGGAAGAAGCGAGGCCAGGAGTCCCCGTCGAGCAGCAAGTCGCGAACGAAGTTGTCGGCGCGGGCAACACGGAGCAGTTGGCAAGGCACATATGCCGACAATTCAGAGAGCGTGATGCGCGGGACTCCGCCGCCCTCGTCGACGAGCAAGGTCTGGA